>Ga0182742_1000259_pt1 | contig 95147 bp, 92 predicted proteins | sample eDN5th37CBELigMG_FD_128880 | JGI IMG/M metagenome (GOLD analysis project Ga0182742, IMG submission 128880) | Enriched Miracle-Growth compost microbial communities from Emeryville, California, USA - eDNA 5th pass 37_C BE-Lig MG (version 2)... ...
AAGAAAAGTAAGCTGGTTATCTACAATATGTAGCTGACCAGCTTACTTTAGTTACTAAATATTGATGGTATTGCAGATTAACCTGTCTACATGAACACTTTTTCAGCAGTCCCGAACCGTCCCTCTGTTTCAAGTTAGCGCTTTCATAAATGATTCAGATAATTCTCTGCGGTGGTAGAAAATTCCTTGTCCAATTTTATCTTCTGTCCACGTAATGGTCGGCATATCTGGATAGGTAATGTATCCGCCTGCAAATGCTTCATTTCGGTTTCCTGATGGGTCAAAGAAGTAAATGGTTTCACCACGTGTAATCCCGTGACGGGTCGGAGTCACATCAAACGGAACTTCATACATGGATAAGATATCTGCTGCTTTAAACACATCATGAAGGGAATCGACATGGAATCCAGCATGGTGCAACTTTGCATCAGGACCTTTTACAAACGCTAAATCATGGGCTTTATTCGTTGTATACAGGAAGCTTCCTAATAGCCCCTCGCCATCAACGGTGGTAATTTTTTCACTTTGTTTAAAGTTAAGTGCATCAATAAAGAACCTTGTAACGGTAGTTAAATCATCACCGGTTAATAGGCAGTGGTCAAAACGATGCGGCGCAATTCCCACTTTTCCAAGCGGCCACGGATGTGGATTTAACGTTCCTACAGCTGTCCCTAAGCAATCAATTTCATGGTACAACTCACAATGATGGCCTGTCGGTAAAATAAAGTGAACGGCTTCCCCTTCACCCAATCTAGTACCCTTAGAAATTCTTGTCGTTGTACAGCCGAATTCTTCGACCTTTCTTTCGAAGTAGGCGAGGTCATCGAGGGTTTCTACTTTAAAAGCGAAGTGTGCAATTCCAGCACTTTTCGATTTTGTTAGTATCACACTGTGATGATCATACTCATCCCAGGCCTTTAAGTAAACACTGTCACCCATTCGGCCGGTTTCTTCTAAACCGATTACCTTTGTATAGTATTCTACTGATTTTTCTAAGTCTAATACCTTTAATTCGATTCGACCGATTCGCATTACTTTCGCCATGTTCATTTCTCCCCCTTATTAAAATTCATCATAAGAAATATCTGTACCTTTAACTCCGCCTTTTGACAAGGCATCACATGCGGTTTCAATCATGATAGGAGGACCGCAAAGATAGGCATCCATATTTGCCATATTTTCAAGGGTGCTTGAAATCACATCTGCAATGAAGCCGGTTGCACCCTCCCATCCATCATCAGCATCCGGCTGTGATAATGCAGGGATAAAGTGGAAGTTTGGATATTTTTCCGCTAATGTCATCCACTCCTCAGCCAAGTACAAGTCCTTTTTCGAGCGGGCTCCATAAAAGAACCATGCTTCTTTTTCAAAAGTGTCTGAGAATACTTCTTCAACTAACGACTTAATTGGAGCCATTCCAGAACCACCGGCAACAAAGATCAAGTCTTTATTGCGGTCACGGAGCTGCATACTGCCATATGGTCCTGAGCCTGTAACGGTATCTCCTGCTTTCAGGTCGCACATATAATTGGAACCTTGTCCGTTCGGAACTCTCTTAATATGAAATTCAACCAAACTGCCGTCCTGATATTTATTGGCTACCGAATAGGCACGTGTATCCTCTAGACCAGGAATATTAAACTCAAAAAATTGTCCCGAACCATATGGAATGTCAGCAGGTTCTTGTAATTTCAGCTTAATCATGTGAATGTCATGCGTATATGGTTTATTTTCCACAACCTCTGCTTCAAAATCATGTACCGAAAAGAATGGCAGGTCTGATTCTTCCTCCTCTACTTCAATCACAAGATCACTTTCAACGAGCGTACTGCACATTAATGTAAAGCCTTCTTCTCTTTCGAAGCTCATTAAGGAGTAGTCCGAAACGCGGTCCATAATCTCATAGTCGCCTTCAAGAACCTGGCACTTACAGGCTGAACAGCTGCCGTGACGGCATCCATAGGCAACCTGAATGCCGTTGCGAATCGCAGCATCGAGTATCGTTTGACCTTCCTTAACAGTAATGACCTTCCCGCTCGGCTCTAAGGTAATTTCATACGTTTCCACTGCTGTTGTTGTTTTGCTCATGTTTCTTTCTCCCCTCTCACTTAACCTATGTAATTCCATCGATTTAGTAGAGAATAAGCAGATGCTTATCCCCTACTTCAGAAATATCTTTTATCAAGCAATGACTTGGAGACAGTCGCCATTTCGCATACCTGCTTCTCGAACCGTCTGATTTAAGGAAATTTCCATATCTCCGGCAGCCCGTTTTAAGACGAAGCGATAGTTTTTGTCTTTATCCGCTTTGTATGTGTCTAATATTTCTTGCAGCAATTCATTTGTTGTCATATTATAGCGGGCGCGCATCCCTAAATAACTGGTTCCTAATTCTTTTTCTATTTCCGGTCTAAGTACGAACCAGACAATCAGATGGTTTTCATCCTTCAAATAGTCCATTCTATCCCCTCCTACTAGAAAAATTTCTTATCGAGCCCTAAATGTCTCCGATACTCCAGCCAACGAGCATGCTCATTTGAGGAATAATGTTCACCGGCCTCATTTGGAGATAATCCAATATATTTGAATAATCCCGCTACCGGGTCTTCACCAAACTCGCCGTTCAAATAGGCTTCTACCGGCCACCAAATCTGCATATATTTAAATGGTTCCTGTTCAAAAATATGCTTACAGCCAGGAGAACAAGTAATATACGTTTTATTGTTATACTCACTGTATTGTGTCCATAGCTTTGTCGGGTTATCTGGGTCTGGAAACTCAGCTGGAATTTGACACACCTGACAAATAGCCGGAACGCCCGGGCTGGCATTGGCAAAGACATTATGGTCATTGCGGCGGAAAAATGGTGCATAATACTCATCAAATAAAGGATATTCGTTTGATAACCATTCATAGTCATCCGGTTGCAGCTGGAAGCCTCTAAACATATTGGCATGCTTGAACTGATCGAGAATTCGCATCGTTACATGTGAATAATGCTCTTTTTCTTTAATACTGTCTTCCGCATGCTTTGGAAGACGAATGCCGTATTTACGTAAATCCTTAAATAAACCATTAAACACTTGCTCTTCAACGTACATTTCAAATGCTTTCTTCCATGAAATAGGACGAATCCGAGGATAATAGTCTACAAGTGTAGACACAACAGAGAACATGCGGTAGGCTCTCCAATACCACTTATCAAGCCAGCCTTGAATGATTGGAATATTACGGTCATCTTCCTCTAACAGCATTTTTAACGCTGACATTCCCAGTGCCATGTGGCGGGATTCATCTGATTGAACGGTTTTTCCAACAGCCGCAAAGTTTTCATCCCCGACTGCACCAGCAGAAGAAGCAAACGGCAGGAAGAGAATATTTGTAAATACATATTCAAACGAGAAGGAAATCGCCATTAACGCTTCAAATGGACCGGCTGTCATCGCATCATCAAAGAAGGACTTAGGCACCGTATTAAACCATAGGTTTTGCGATGTATTCGCAAACGCATGCAGGCCGTCGATTTCTTTACTCATATGAGCGTAGTGCTTGATTTCAATTTGCGCATGACGCAGTTCGTCGATCGCCTGATTGAAGGTCGCAAAGCGGATGGCTTCAATGGGTATGTTGCGTCCGACATAGGCCATTAAGCGGTGTGCAGAATATTCTGCAGGCTGAACGGCATTCGCAAATACTTTTACCCCTTCATACCAACGGGAATCTACGACTTTGGCATGTCCGTCGTTTGCTTCAAAGGCATTTCGAACCGCGTGGTAAATTCCGTCCTTTTCAGACTGAATTTTCACATACTGGTTATAGGCCATCCGGAATGGATCTTCCCATCTGCTTGGATTCTTAAGAATAATCCCTTCTTTTTCAATCAAAGGATACACCCGGTTCATATCAAAATCCTTTGGCTCCCACATTAAATCCCTTGTCATTGCATGATACTTTTCTTTTATCCCCATTTTAGCCACGTGACTAATCCCTCCTTATTATGCATCTTCCCATTCAATGGTCAGCTGTTCTTCGTCCCAATCTGTAATAAATCCGAAAGCAGAAGACATGACAAGGTGTACTTGATCCATATCAAAATCTGCTCCAAGATGTTCTTCAACCGTTTCTCTTTTTAAAACCATTTTCCCGGGCGCTTTCACCTTTTTATAAACGTGAAAATCTTCAACAATGACGCCCTCATTATCTTCTTCAATCGCTGCAATAATCGCAGTTACCACACTGCCTCCGCTTGTATCTAAATCCATCCCTACATAGGCTTGTTTTACAGTCATGATTTCCCGTCCTCTCTATTAGCTAAGCGCTATTTCGTATTGTTTAAATGGCAGTTTATATTTCTTATAGATTGGAATAATCGCTTCTTCTTCAATCTTCTTCAATGCAGCCGGAAGGTCGATGTCGATTCCATGTTTTTCAAATAAAGGAGCTAAGGCAAGGACGGCTTCGAAGGCTTTCGGGTACCATTTATCGACCCATTCTTGGATGATTTCTACATTTGATAAGGTTTCTTCAGGAGTCTCTCTCGGATCACTTAACACTTTGCCCCAGCGGTAATCTCCTTCCCATTCCTCATAGCCTAAGGCCTTCAAATAATCCCAACGGCTTTTGGCTTCATCCTGTGCTAAAAGCTTGAACAATGAGAATGCCCAATCACGGTGCCAATCTAACTGTTTAGAAATGACAAGGTTCATCACAGCTAAATGCGTATCCCCTTGTTTCATCGCTTCTTTATTAAATTCACGGTACATAAGGTTCCCTAATAAAAGATCTAACGTTAAATTCTCTGCCACCAGTACTTCTGCCCAGTCGTCCGTTACAAGGATTTCTTCCACATAGCGGCGCAGCGGCTGGAAGGCCGGATCATTCAAGAGCACTTCTTTACCATGGACTAGAAAATCACCGTGATGCTCCTGCATATTTATCGCCCATTGTGAAATCCATTGCGCTCTTCCTGTTTTGTCGTAGGCTTGGTAGGTTGCACACTGCTCAATCGCCGATCCTAAGGCATATCGAATGACATATTGCATTTGCACGTTTTCACCATATTCGAGGTGGCGAAGCGGTGTATAAAGATCTCTCACTGCATCTGCCCATTGTGGTGAAAGGTTTTCGATTAGACCAAGTTCGTTCGCCTGGGTGAATGCGTTTTCAATTTCCTCTGCCATTTTCTTACGATTATTGACATAGGTTGTATACCAGAATTTCTTCGGATCACGGAAGGCTTCCCAATCGGAAGATTTCAGACGTGTATAACGCGGATCATAAATATCATAATCCCTCTCATCGAAAATATGGCGGTAATGCATATGTACATACGGCTGCTGTCTAACTGTTACATCTTCATATTCATTCTTTGTTTTGTAATCCCACGGCTGCTCCCTGATTGTTTTTTTGAATGCCGGTTCCTTTGCCATTCTTTTTCCTCCTTATTCGGCCATTTCCTAAAAGTGTGATAAAGAGATTCGGTTCCTTGTTCCTATTGAACAGAGAACCAAATCCTTTATCCTATTGATCTTTTGTTAATAAGGTTTTGGCAATTTCCTGATCCAATCCCTCAAACTCATAATAAGAAATCGTTGAATACAATTCACTTCTTGTCTGCATATCATGAAGGCCTTCCTTTTGCGTACCCTGTTCTTGGATAAGCTGAAAAATACGTTCATATGCTTTCGCGGCCACCCGTAAAGACGTAACAGGATAAATAACCATTTGATACCCCATCTCAGCAAACTCAGCTGCGGTATAATAAGGAGTTTTGCCAAATTCAGTCATATTCGCTAACAATGGAACCGAAATCGATTGAGAGAATAAACGGAATTCCTCTTCAGATTGAAGGGCCTCAGGAAAAATAGCATCTGCTCCTGCTTCTACATAAGCCTTTGCTCTTGCAACAGCCGCTTCAAGGCTTTCGACAGCTCGGGAATCCGTTCGAGCGACAATCACAAGAGACGGAGCCACTTTTTTAATGGCTTGAATCTTTTGTACCATTTCCTCTGTAGAAACGAGTTTTTTCCCATTTAAATGTCCACATTTTTTAGGCAGCTGCTGATCTTCTAGTTGAACAGCCGCTACATTCGCTTCCCACATCTCTCTTGCGGTACGGGCTACATTCAACACACCGCCAAAACCAGTATCAATATCTACTAACAACGGTAGATCAGTCGCCCGCACTAATTCCCTTGCTCTTTGCGCCACTTCCGCCGAAGTAACGACTCCTAAATCAGGTAACCCGAGGCTTGCTGTATAAGCCGCACCTGATAAGTACAGTGCGGAAAATCCAGCTTGTCTGGCAACGAGGGCAGCCATTGCATCATGCGCCCCTGGGATTTGTAAAATAGCAGGTTCAGTCATAAGTTGTTTAAATCGATCAGCTAGTTCCGCCTGTGATGACGGTTGGTCCACAATCCATGCCATGTATCCTTCCTCCTTTAGATTAAAAATAAGTCCATAAATTCGTTAACCGGCATATTGGATAAGCTTTTAGCATCTGAGCATACTTCTTGAATGATCTTGGCTTGTTTCTGTGAGAAATGCGTCTGAATATTAGCAGAGAACTTTTTGTTGATTTGAGGAATCGCCTCATCTCGGCGGAAACGGTGTCCTAATGGATACTCACATTCCACTACGTCCGTACTTGTACCATCTTTAAAATGAATTTGAACGGCATTCGCGATGGAACGCTTATTTGGATCTAAATAATCTTCACTGTACCTTTTGTTTTCCACAACAACCATCTTGTCTCTTAAACGATCAATCAGCGGATTTGACGCGATTTCATCTTCGTAATGATCAGCAGTAATATCCCCAAAGAGTAGTCCAATGGCTGTAATATATTGAAGGCAATGATCGCGATCAGCTGGGTTATTCAAAGGACCTTCCTTATCAATAATACGAATCGCTGACTCATGCGTTGTAATCGTAATACGGTCGATTTCTTCTAAACGGTCAACTACTTTCGGATGAAGCTGAACGGCACATTCCGCAGCCGTTTGTGCATGGAATTCGGCAGGGTAAGAAACTTTGAAAAGAACATTTTCCATCACATAGGAGTCAAGCGGACGAGCCAGCTTTAATTCTTGTTTATTAAATAAAACGTCCTGGAATCCCCAGCCTGGTGCTGAAAGAGCCGTTTTATATCCCATTTCTCCTTTAAGCGCCATCAGAGCTAAATGAACGCCTCGGCTCGTCGCATCTCCAGCCGCCCATGATTTCCGGGAACCCGTATTCGGTGCATGTCTGTACGTACGCAAACTGCTATTATCAATCCATGCATGTGATACAGCATTTGTAATTTCTTCTTTTGTCCCCCCTAACAATTTTGCCGCAACAGCCGTCGTTGCCACTTTAACAAACAAGACATGGTCAAGACCGACTCGATTCAAACTATTTTCTAGTGCAAGCACTCCTTGAATTTCATGAGCCTTGATCATACTTTCTAGTACCACTTTCATTGTTAATGGTTCTTTCCCTTCTGACACACGGACGCGGCTTATGTAATCAGCAACAGCCAAAATACCACCTAAATTATCGGATGGATGTCCCCATTCAGCAGCAAGCCATGTATCGTTATAATCGAGCCAGCGAATCATACAACCAATATTAAAGGCTCCTCTCACTGGATCTAGACAATAGGATGTGCCTGGTACTCTGGATCCGTTCGGAACAATCGTTCCCGGCACAATCGGCCCCATTAGCTTTGTGCATTCCGGATAGTTTAAAGCCAAAATCCCGCAGCCAAGCGTATCTAGTAATACATAACGTGCCGTGTCAAACGCTTCTTCACTTGTAATCTCTTTATTTAATACGTAGTCTGTTATATCTTCTAATAATTGATCTATTTGATTTCGTTCGTTTGTTTTTAACATGTTATCCTTCCCTTTCCTAGTAAAATTGATTATGCTAGTACTATGAATGTTCTGGCCAACATTCATAGTACGGTGAGACAGTCAACAGCGCACAACGCATCGTTGACTATTTGCTTAAGGCATGTCGTTCACCAATATAATTGACTCTTGGGCGGAACAGACGATTATTGGCATGCTGCTCAATGACATGTGCACATAATCCTACTGTTCTCGACCCAAAAAAGATTGGTGTATATAATGGAATAGGAATTCCAAGCATCCAGTAGACAGGAGCTGCATAATAATCTAAATTTGGATAAAGTCCTTTTTCTCTTTCCATTAGCCTTTCTCCCGCTTCACACATGCGGTACAAAAGGTCGTCTCCTTTTATATCACTCAGCTGCCTTAATGCTTCCTTCATCATTAAAGCCCGAGGATCGATTTTCTTCATATAAACACGATGACCAAATCCCATAATCTTTTCTTTGTTTAACAATTTCTTTTCTAATAGCTCTTCAAACTTTTCAACAGACTCTGCCTCAAGAAGCATATGCATCACCGCTTCATTAGCCCCGCCATGTAAATTTCCTTTTAAAGATGCCACTGCGCCAGTTAATGCGCCATAAAGATCGGACTGAGTAGAAGCAATCACCCTTGAAGTAAAAGTAGAGTTCGGCATCTCATGCTCACTATAAAGCACTAGTGACAGGTCAAAAATTTTCTCTTCAATGGCTGTTGGTTTAGTGCCTGTAATCATATAATAGAAGTTAGCACTGTAGGATAAGTCTTTGTCTGGTTGAATAGGTCTTTGTTTGGTGAGAATTCGATAACTGTTAGCCACAATGTTTGGAATCGCTCCCAATAATCCGTAAGCGCGTTCTTTATTGACGTCTAACGAACGATTATCAATATCCTCATCGTAACCAGAATGAAAAGAGATACCTGTTCTTAGCGCATCCATAGGATGAGTCTGTTTTGGGAGCAATTTAAACATTTCGTAAAGCGTTTCTTGTATTTCATAGTTTTTCTTTAATTTATTTTCCAATCTATTCTTCTCATCTTGATTAGGAAGCTTATCTTCTAGCAGAAGATGTACAATATCTAAATAACTATAATTCTTAGATAGTTCAATTAAGTCATATCCCTTAATAACGATTTCTCCTTGAACGGTATCAAGAAAAGAAATCTTTGTTTCTGCAGCTACAACTCCATCTAATCCTGGATAAAAGTTACTGATATTACTCATTCTTTTTCCTCCCTTTCACTTACTGCAAAAGTATTCCTTGTATTTAGTTTATTGATTTAAGGTAATTTACACAATATCACGAATATTCTAAAAATTTATCTTTTTTAGAAGGTTTGTGTTGGTTTTTATAAATACATAGCAAAAAAAGCCTCATTCATAGGAGGCTTTCTCTATAAACTACTATTCTGTTAAAAAAGATTCACTGCAAAAACTTTCTATAATATGTCCTTTTTAATATTTCGACAGATACTAGTGGATATTTGACTCATCTAAGCGATATGGTCATGAAACAAGAGGAGAAAACGAGTTTTCTCCTCTTGTTTCATGACCATATCGCAACCTTTCAGCTCCGCTTAAAGGCGTGTGAAAAGTCCTTTTCACACGGATGAGTCAAATATCTAGCGGAAGAACCATGTTTACTACTCGTACATGATAGAAAAAGAATTCCTCTATCGATCTAATAAGTTGGATATATACTATCCTACCCTATTTAAATCTAATTCCCCTATTAATATTAGAGACTGGAGTGCTAAATAGAGTTGATAGTTATAAAAAGGATCTCTAAGATTGTGATTGAGCAAAGCTTCGATCCTAGAAAGGCGATATCGTAAGCCGCTAAGAGACATAGCATTTTCACAAGACGTTTGTTCCAAATTCCCGCCATTAGCAAGAAATATATATAGAGTTCTAAGTAAATCTATCTTCTTATGATCCAATTGATCTACTAGCGGCCCAAGCGTATTTCGAGCAATTTGAAGGATTTCTTTTTCATTATTCTGATTAATTAGTGGACCAATCATACCTAATGAATCAAATAACATGATTCTCTTATTCATGGTTGCCATTCTTAGGGCCGTATACGCTTCATTGTAGCAGTCTTTTGCCTTTCCGATTCTGTCTGACTGTTTACTAACACCTGCAAAAAAGAGAGCTTCAGGAAATTTTTCCGAAAGAAAACACAAGAGATGCTCAAAATAGGTATCAATTCCATCTTGTTCTAAATAGCTGCTCGGAATGAGCAGAATGACGCTTTTTGTACGATGACCGACTAAAATATTTCCTTTTTTATGATGAAAATAACTAGTTACTGCCTTTCCCAGCTCTTCGTGAAAAAGAAACTCTTTTTTTAAGTTATTTTCCTGTAGTTGATATTTAATCATTGCCATTCGATAAGGCTCAGAAAGATCAAGATGAACAAAGCTCCCCCGTCTTAAAATTTCCTCTTCATCTTGGTATTCTTCTCTTAGAATTTCATCAAAAAAATTCCCCATCATCCGCTGCTCTGTCGCAAACTTCGTTATCTCATTTTGTAGAAAATGAGAACTAACTGAAGCAATACGTTCTACTATCATTTCATGAATTTTCGAATAACTAAATGGTTTATTCAGGTAAATGAATGAACAGTACCCTTTTATTTGTTTTTGCAAATAGATAGGCGTAATCAGCCTGGCATGATGATCTAATTGAATCCAGCTCGTTTTGTAAATTTCTTGGAAGACTTGTTTATGTTGTTGATTTTTTGAAGTTTGTTCACGCTGTATGTAGGATATAAATTCTTCATTTACTTCATTTAATTGAAGAGAGGAAAGTCCACTAAAAGCAAGAGGTTTATGTTTGTCATCTGCAATAATTCCAGGTGTAACTGTTTCTTTATATACGACCTCTGCAATCGATTTCAAGTTGTTGCCTTGCAGAATTTCTTCCGTTAATTTTTTATGAATAATCGTACTTTTTTCTAAATTACCTTTCTCCTCCAAAAGCTTTTCATAGGTTAACTCCAATTCTTTCACAATGGGTGATTCCTGATAAAACTGAAGTTCATTATCAATTTCACCGTCCCAATAATCCAGTGATTTTCCCACCCATTTGCATTCACCATGGCCTTCTGCCTGACAAGATACTTCTTTAAATATAACCATTTGATTGCAAATCTTTGAAAGATATCCGCTGGCATATCCGCTCAATGTATAGCAGACAGGTGTATGGGATAAACTAAACTGCCTAAGATGCTCTTCTGCCTCATAAGAATCTCTCCATATCCCTTCTATATGTACAGATATTTTTTCATTTTCCGACTTCATTTCCAGTTTTGTTACCTCAATCTCTGCATGTCCTCTCATCTTGTGCAGAATAGGACCGTAAAGTATCGCATCTTTCACTGTATTCAAGTTCTTCTTTAATACTTTATTGGCATCCTCTTGACCAAGTTCCCAGCCATAACGGATTAAAAACCCTTTCACTCTTTCGTTGCCGATGTTCTTGATTAAGTTTTTTCGAAGTGTTCCGAATGCAGAAATGGAAGTTAAAATAGAACGATCATCACCAATAAAAAGAGAGCCATTCTTTTTTACATGTAAAGTTTCATTTGAATTTAGATTAATTATCATATTTCCACCACATCCTATTCGTCTGTTAACTTATTACCTAGAGAAGAGATTGCTGAACCATTAAGAGGATGAATAATTTGACTAATATATATATTCAGAAAATAAGGTGTTCATTTATGGAGCCTAATGTTTTTCCAAACACCAATGATTATCACCATCTCTTACTCCTCTAACTGTTCCGACAATATAAAATGAATCAAAACAACAAATAATTAGACTTTTTCCATGTGGATTAAACAATCCCTAATCTAAAAACTACCTGTAACCTACCTAAGAGTTAAAAAGTGTTCTTATACAATATTGAATCACATTCAAGAATGAAACGGAAGTAGTTTGGAGAATTTTAGAAACGCGGGGACGGTTCTGCTGTTTCACTTATTGTGAAACGCGAGAACCGTCCCCGCGTTTCAAAACCAATTTCCTCTAGAATTTTGTTGTGGTGAGTATATTAATGTTGGTTTAGGTTTGTGTTCACTAACATGGTTCTTATTTGACTTTTTTCTTTTCGTATCCCTTTCTAGTAAATAATCAAGTTTTTCAATGGCCCTTTCTAGCTCTAACTCAGTTATTTCCCCTTTAGCATATAAACTGCATAACATTCCATATGCAATCGCTTTTGAATGAATATCTATATTTACAACAAGATCAACATCTGAGTTTCCACTATGTCCAACCAGTGAATTTACGTTATTCTCAATTGGTCTCTCCAATTCCTGCCCTCCTTTTTTAAAAGAGGGATACTAGATACTAGGATCCCCCGAACTCGTATCCCAAATGAAGCTTCCTTTATTAATATTTCTTTTTCTTTTGTTCATGCTTTTGTTCATGTTTTTGCTCGTATTTTTGTTCATGCTTTTGTTCGTACTTTTGTTCATGCTTTTTTTCTTGCTTTTGCTCCTGTTCGGATTCAGACTTTGTGCGTACTTTAGCCGCTGAATCGCTATCAACGTTAATCTCTACATAAATGCTAGAGTTTCCACTTTGAGTTACACGCGAATTAGCAACGTTAATATTTTTGTCTTTTAGATTAACATCTGTTTCATTTTCTACTTCACTATCGATTCTTGTTTTAAACTCATTTTCAAAATCGAAGTCAATGTCAGCTCCAGAACGTCTTTCGTTACCGAAAATATCAGAGTTTCTCCATACTTTACTCATTCATCATTTCCCCCCTTCAAATCAGAATAATACAATGTATTCTGTTGTCGAATTTCTGTTCGGACAAGCGTCCCTTTGAAATATTTTAAATTTCGGTTTTACAAAAAATGATAAAAGAATCTATGAAACACCGGGACGGTTCTGCTGTTTCATCTTGAAACGCGAGAACCGTCCCCATGTTTCATCCGCGTGTTACTTTCTCGTACCATTGTTCTCGATATTCGTGTACTTTTAATGCCCAGAGTCGGCTATAGATGATGCTGTAAAAGTATCCTTCGAATGTTGTATGTATCTTCCCTGTCTTGTACAGAAAAACTGTCCGTTTGAAGTCCTCAACGACTAGCTCCATGACCTCATTCAACTGAGCCTCCAATTTTACTTTCTTATACGCTAAATGAACCTTCGACCAAAGCTTATGGATGTCACCGGCATGAAAAAAGGGCTTGGCTGCTAGGATAAAATCTTTGTTCACATACTCTGGTAAAAAGCTTGCATCGAATTGATGCCATTCAACGGATTGGATCTGAACCGTTGATTGACCTTCTGCACTTGGTATGGCCTTTTGTTGCTGTCCTTCCCTTGCTGTTCGCTCTTCCTTTTGTTTTGAGCCTGTACTGATCTCCCGCTTAATCTTTTGTTCACCATCTGCATTGGAATGACCCACCGCTTCTATACCCTTCTCTTCCCATACACCTTCAACCTCCGACTCCCTTACGACAATACGGTTTTGTTTTTTATTCTCACAGAGTGAGCTTTGTTTATTCTTTGCTTTATTAGGAGTGACAGGATGGGTGACATCTTGGGGTGACACCGAATCCAATAAAGAATCAATCGTCGCAAAAGGCTGGATGACAAACAAATTCACCCCCTGCTTTCCATTCATACGGGCAGTCGGGATTTTTTTGATAAAAAGGAGCTCCTCCAATGTTTTCACCGCCCGAATCACGGTCCTCCGGCTAAGTCCGACAGCTGCGGCCATCGTGTCATACTTGGCAAATGACACCCCAACCACCTTCACCGAATAATTCCAAATAAAATGCAACACCTTAACAGCCCCATCTGATAGAGAGGACTTATATTTATATAAAAACCCACGTACCACTTGATTCATTTCTTCAATAGTAGAAAAAGATTGATAGTTTTTGATGGTTTCATAGTTCAGCTTATCCATCTGTCATTCCTCCTCAAGCATTTCCTGCTGCTCTTTGAAAAAGGAAGAACTTCATTGGATAGACTCCTCCCTCTTTCAAACTTCAATGTACAAAAAAAGAACCACCTTGTACACTTCGCAAAAAGTGCCATTTCACCCTGAAAACTATCAAATTCAGGGTGAATATATACAAATTCAGGGTGAAATGATATATATTCACCCTGAAAATGCGATTTTTGGTTAAAAATGAAACAGGGGGACGGTTCTGCTGTTTCAAAATGAAACGGCAGAACCGTCCCCGCGTTTCAAAAATTATTCACTAATGGTATCTGTAGGGATACCACTTCCGTTGTTTTTGTATGGTAATTTTTCCTTATAGTCAGATTAATATGATTGTAGGGAGAGCGATGGAGAAAAAGGTTATTATCAATATTAAAGAGCTATTGCTTGAATATAATATTTCTCTGAGAGAATTATCAAGGCTGACTGATATTGGTCATGATAAATTAAGTAAATTAGCGAATCAAAAGAGGCAAAGTATTCATTTTCGTTATCTTGAGAAAATTGCTGAGGCACTTAATATTGAAGATATTAGAAAAATTATTGACTTTGAAAAGAATGATAGAAAGTAAATAATGAACGATTAATAAGCAATATTTTCTTTCTATCATTCCCCAATCTTCAGCTATTTTAAAACCCCTTCTCTCGCAGCCTGCCTTTCCATGTGAATGATGATTGATGCAAACTATTTCTTCCTAAATATCCCTTGAGTTATTCACGGTTTAAATTGTGAAATATTTCACATACAAAGAAAAATAATAGTAGAAAGATCACCACAATCTCTTAACCAGCAAATACGATACGAACCCCTATCCCACAAATTGGAGGATGAAACATGTTTAGTCAATATATTATTAATCGTTACACATCCGCTCTTGCCTCATATTTTCACAATGGTTATGAATATACGCAGGTACTAGAAGGAACAGAAACGTTTCTTGTTGCCCAATCACCAGAACAAATTGTAAGGAATTCCTTTCTTTCCATTGGATTCAACCTTGAGGGCGCCATCGAAGCTGCCGGCCACATATTGAAGAAGACATACAAACTGCCTGTTGTCCTTTCTGCCCAGCATCATATCGCTCTTATTCGCTGTCCATCTGTCGATAAATCTAGTACCGTTTGGTTAATTGAGTCCCATATCGACAGCGTCGAAAATAATCCTAAGCAACACAACAAAACCATCGTTCGTACCAACCATGGCCAATCACTCATTATTGACATGAAATTAGACAGACTTCAAACAAGACGCACTCAAGCAACGTTCCTAATTTCCACCTTTTTGAAAAACTCAGAGATGAACAAGACCATGACCTTCTACTATGAAAAAGGCCACGGAATCCAGCTTGTGAAGGAAACTGGGCAGGTGAACTATACCTTCAAGAAAAAAGGCGATTTAGTGAAACGTGATACAGAGTAAAGCCCTAGTGAATAGAGGAAAAGATAATAGCTTTTCCTCTTATTCTATAAAACAAATGTCCTCTAAGAAAACTCTAGGCTCCCTCTGTATACTTGATACTCCTTAAAATACTTGGCTTTAGAACCGGTTTAATATCATCTAATATGACCAAATCTACCCGCTTCTGAAAATGATCTTCAAGATTAAATTTTAAGTCCATGTAATTATCAAATGACAATGAATTATCAAAAAAATCAACTATCACATCAATATCACTAGACTCTTTTTGCTCTTCCCTGCTGTAAGAGCCAAACAATCCCATTCGCTTTACACCATATTTTTCTTTCCATGTGTTTAGGTTTTTCGACAATTCATCTAGGATTTCTTGTTGCGATAACATACGACCACCGCCATTTTTTCGATATTCATTATTTACTTACATTATAATATTCCACGTTTTATCTATTCTCTACAATAAAGAAAAAAGACTTGTAATAGGTTAAAAAAATCTGAAATCTATTTTGTTCGCTGAAACTGAAAAATACGCAATCTTAAGAGAAAATGTTACAACTTGCTATATTCTATAAATCTAAACAAATTTCGGGTGGTGACAGGCACCCAAAACTGACCTATCATGTTGCAATATTGCATATGCGTTTCAGGGTGAGCAAACAATTAGATTATAAATTTTGAATTAAAATATTCTGAATATTGTAATATTTTTACTTTAACACATAATATATTAAATGAGCAGACACTATTAATGATTTTTTGGGAGTGATTATTCATGACAAATAAAGCTTAAAAAAATCTAATAAATAATTTTATGGGTTTTTAGAGTTTATCCTTGGATTGCTATTCGTACAATTTCATTTGAAAGATATTGTTATCCTTTCCCTTTTTGAAGCAATAATGAAAATCAGTGAGGTTAAAAACACTCAACTTTCAAAAAAGTTGCCAATGTCGTTATTGTTAATCTATGAAGATGTATTTGGAATGGGGATTTAGCTCAACGAAAAGCCTTACACCTTCCGAATCTTTCTAAGTTGTATTTTTTACAATTCCATATGTTTTCGCCACAATAGTTGTAATCGGGGAAGGCACGAATATTAATACGATTTAAAATCAGTGGGAAGATATTTTCCTAAATGCCAGATGATTCTACTAATACATAAAGGAAAACGCTAATTTTAATGAGGTTGCACACATGTCAAAAAGTCAAAAGAGGTATGTAATAGACTCTACATTTTATTAAGGAGGAAGATTAAGATGGTTTATAAGAATGTTAAAGAAATAGCTTATAAAGTGTTTAGTCATATTAATAAAAAAGGTGGATATACTTTAAAGTCCCTCCAAGGAAATGAGTTCTATATAGGTTTAGCGCAATATGATTGGCCAGCATTCCAACATGGGAAATATGTATTCCACAATAGTGTAACCGATTCGAAAAATATATTTTGCGGTCTCCATATAGAAAGAGGATTGATGAATACTAAGTATGAACCTTATATGCTTTCTGATAAATGGATAGGATGGAGAAAATTCTACAGCGATTGGAAAAGAGGCAAGATAGATGATAAATTGCAAAAAATTGAGAGTTATGCAGGCCATTCACTAACTCGAATTGACGTAAGTAATGCTGGTTCAAAAAACTACGATCGATTAATATTCAAACAGAAAGATGGAATTATTTTAAATGAAACCATACAGATAGAAGAGGATTCAGGATTACTCCCAAAGTACTCTTATAGAAATCCCAAAGATGCCTTTGACATTCTCATAAATAAAGAAAATCAAAATTTACCTGATAGTTGGGTAGACTGTTACGTAGGATTTGAAGTGGATTTAGGAAAAGCTGGAATAGTAAATGGTAAGGAGCTCTATGAGAAAGGACTTTCTGTCTTTGATGAGTATTTAATTGCACCTTAAGATTATTACTGAATAAATTTATTACTCACATTTCAAAAATCATAATACAGCACTTGCCATCCCCAGATTTATAGTCTTTTACAATATGAAAAAAGTAGCCAATCATGACTGCTCTTCCAAATTAATAAAAACCAACCATCGCAACAACAGATGTTACAATTGCTCTTATACTCGCTTTCAAGTTTATATTATCTTCTACTCGAGGAGTGCCTGGCACGAATCCTTTAAGATGAAATCTTTGCAAGACCATATGATATATTTTTTGAGCAAGTTGAACACGAAGGAAATCTTGTTCCTCAATTTAAAAATTTAAAATAGCCTCAAACTCAACTGAGTAAGGGGCTTTTCTTCTTATTCTACAAATCTCAACTAAATCCGAATGGTGACAGGCACCCAAAACTTATAATCCGAAATTTTTTACTAAAGATCTATTCAACAGCATTAGTTTGCCTAATAAAATAGCCGACACCATAAAACACTGTTCCAATAACTGCAATGTCAAACACATTCTTAAGGGTCGTTTATTATCTAGATATTAAATTATGATTCGTGTAAAAAAATGTGAATACCATTTAAATTCTCTACTATATGTGTCATTTGAAGACTTTCCCTGCACCGTTCATCCCTCCTATAAGGATGACGTTTCGTTCCGGAACAATGTTTCCCTGTGTAAAATCAATTTCGGCTTCTATTATATTTTTGTAGTTTGAAATTTTTAATCGTTTAAATCCCACCCTAGTACCTCCCTTTAAATGATATCCCGGGTAGATGTCGGCTTCATATTTTCCCGAACACAATCTCGAATCCGCTCCTTAATTCGATACCTTTTGTCCTGATGCTGAACCTCCTTTTCTAGGAGAAGGAGTTCCTCTAACAGTTGATAGGGTACTTTGTGTTTCAAGCAAAGAGATTCAAGTAGTTCCTTATCACGATTTAACAAATTCATATTTTCATTCACCTCTCTATTAACTCAATCGGGGTTCTTTGATTTTTATTTTAGAACCCCCATCATCTTCATTATTTAATCGGAGAACCACATTGACTGCAGTAATTCCCCTCTGGAATATTTCCTCCACATTGAGGACAAAATAAGCTTGTATGGTCAAATCTTGCTGGGTGTCCTTTATAGGCAGTTGGAGATAGGCGTTGGAGCGCTCTCATCATGGCACTTTCTGAACCCCAGGCTCGTCTGACATTGCTTGGATCAAGAAGTCTGCAATGATTGGTAAACACATTCTTTTGCAATCTCCATCCTTGGGACTCCGCTAGTGTATCCCAGAAGAGCGGGCCTCCCATTGTAGGGAAATCAATATTTGGCATGGTACCTAAAAGGTCACATAGCCTGCCTACTAATCGTGGATCAGCAGCAATTAAAGATATTTTTGATCGAATCATAATGCTCTCTCCTTTATTTATCATCTTTAATAATGGTTTGTAGTTTCCGTTCCAGGCACTTCACTTTCCGCTGTCGACCGCAGGATACTGGATTCCTCCCCTTTTAAAGAGAGGAGGTTTCAGGAGCGGTAAGCGGAATATCATCTGGACATAATCGTTGCTCCTGATTTCCGCAGATTGGGCACTCAGGATTCCTTTCTGGAGAAATCCAATAGCTTTGATAGGCATACTGACCTTCTACCTCCTTAAAAATCCTAGGAAAGTACAAATAGTTGTCTTCCATTGACATGGTAAGATAAGAATAATTTTTCTCAAGAAGCTTCATTAGAAAGTTTCTTAATTCTAAGCCTGTGGAATGGCAGGAGAGAATGGCTAATCCCAACTTGACCGCCGCGCTAGAAACATGATGAATATCTGTATTGATAGCCACTACTCCATTTAGCCTTCCTGTACCGTAATCCGTATCCCTAGCTCCATTTATTCGATTCGGTGCCGCGCATCGATAGCAGGCTGTCACCTCTGGTATCGTCATGATGACTTCTCCACCTTTTGCCCCATTATATAAACCAACAAACAGGCAAGCCTTGTCTTTTGCATAGGCAAAGCGGTTGATCTGGTACTGGGTATTCATATCGTCTGTAGCAGCAATGATTAAATCCGCTCTCTCCACCACTTGTGAGAATTCATGTGCCTGAAAATCCTCTATCCGAATAGGATAGCCTTCGATTTGAACGGTCGGATTGATATTCATCAGGCGCCTGCTAAGTGCCGAGACCTTGCTCATTCCAATATCTTGTAATGTATACATCGTTCGCGATAAATTGGCCAATTCAACACTATCTGGATCAATGAAAATAAAGCACTCTACACCATTTCTAGCAAACTGCTCCGCTATATAAGAACCAACAGATCCTGCCCCGACAATGAGGACCACCTTACCCTTGAGTTCATTAGCTAGACGTTCTGGCACTCTTGAGAGCATTTGATTCCGGAAACCGTTCATTTCCTTTGACTCGTTTCTCCCTGTATAAATGACTGGCCAAGCTTCTTTTGAACCCTCAAAATCCTGATTAAAAACAAAACCATTGATTCCAAAAGCTTTTCTATAAGGACCCGGGGGGACGAGAAATTGACTAATCATCTTGTCCATTCTTTCGGTCACATCACGAATTTCTAAGTCCCACAACGTCTGTACCTGATCAGTCTGACCCTCTGCTGTAACCAAGATGGTGGGGCCCACAGCAGGGAAACGTTCACTTATGATAAAAAGCATCTCAAACCCGTAGGAATCAGTTATTTGAACAGTATCATCCTTTACCTTTTCTATTTCATACTCTTCCATATACTTTGGTAGGATTAATTCCATTGAAAGAATAAAGCTTTGCGTAACATCCAATTGTTCCATCTTCATTTCCTCCTCCTCTCCTAAAATGGAAAGATTCCTTTTTTACGATAAGTAGTAAATCCATTTGCCCATAGGACAGATTTTGCATAAGTATCCTCCAGTTTATGATAGCCTCCGTTTGTTGCTTGATTTAAGCAAAGCCGACGGTCAGGATAAAGATGGCAATTATGAACATTATAGCTATGGTTTAATTTAGGATAGACAAGCTTTACCTGATAATAGGTGCCATCATGATATAGGAACATGGTGTACGTTTGCCCAAATTCATCATTAATCGTATACAAGTAGCCATTAAAGCCATCTTTCATAGTCCGTATAGTATTCCGAGGGAGCTTTGGATGAACAGGCCTACCGTCAGGCAAACTGGCAAAGGTCTCCGTCGGTATTTCTGAAAGTACCTCTGGTGGATGGGAAACATAATCGCCCTGTAGAATTTTCCCCTCTGAATTTGCCACTATCCTTTGGTTGGAATAACCGTCTCGATTGTTCTTTAATTCCTCTCTTAGTGCATTTAAATCAATTTGATTTGACATGTTTCTTTCCTCCTGCATCATGTTTTTGTTTCTTGAATAGGTATTTTCTTTTTACTAAAATGAACGTTTGGAAGATCTCCATCATTCCCTTCTTGGTCGGAGTATCGGGTGATTCCTCCTCCATCGGGGTGGACGAATGTGTATCTTCCGGGTCTATCGGAGAGGTAGCAGGTTCTGACTTCTCTGCCATTACTTCCTCTTCTACAGCAGAGTTTTCTGTTATCACAGCACATTCCTTAGGCGCTTTTGGTACCTCAGCTTGTTTCTTTTTACTATTTTTCGTCATCGCTCTATATAATCCATAATGACAGGGTGAATCTGCTTCCCAATTGAACTCAAGCTCCGTTACTTGATTATGATCAATTCGTAAAATTCTTGGTGGTGAATGTGGGTAGTGAATATCACAACTGACGAAGAATTCAAGCGTCTCATCTACCTTAATTTCAGCTGTTACGAAAGGTTCTCCCTCCTCCTGCTCAATAAGCAACACACGGAAGTCAGCTTCTTCCCTGAAAAGCCTGCTGCATTTTCGGATATCCTCTTTCATTTGCAATAACGGTATCTTTTTAATATCAAGCTTTTCTAAAGAGAAAGTTCTCGTACTTCTATTTGATAAAATAGGTTTGTCACGCCCTAATTTTTCTCTGAATCCCCCATAAAATGAGATTTTCCTGTTATCTCCCAATGAAAGTTCATGATTTGCTAAAGCCTTTGAATATTGGACCGTTACAATGGGTGCAATAAAAAATTCCATATGTTGATTTGTATGAAGACTTCCTTCAACCGTTTGAACATCCATCCATGAGGGTGAATCATATCCGCCGGGATGTGAATGAACAATCCCTTTAAACACAACTCCATGTTCCTGCTCCTTTTTCTTAACAATCTGATCAAGATTTCGCGAAGCATTGTAGCTGGCACTTGTTGTATGCGCTTTGCTGTCAAATACAAACTGTGTCATAAGCCTGCTGCCTCTGGGTCCTAATAGGGCTCCTCCCTGTTCTGGAGGAAGATCTCCAATAAGTTCTTTGACTTCTTTTAGTAGCTCGTCTGTAATATAGAAGGGACCTTGAATCATTTTATCTTCCAATGATGTCACCTCTCCTTTTAATCATTTGCCGCGTATACCTAAACGGATTTGGTTCATCTTGTTACCTCAGTCGGTGATGACCTTGGTCGGTGGGTCGGTGCGACATCCATCATCATGGACACTTTGTTTATTTTTTAATCAGTGGTTTTAAAATTTTTTTCAGACAAGAAAAAACCACAGACATAATCTGTGGTTAATCGCCAAAATGTTATCTTGTTTTCATTCTTTTAAGTTATCAAATCTAATCTTTCTTTATAATCTCTAGCTTTAAATCTAAACCATTTAGTGTTTTTATTAATGTTTCAATTGTATAGTTTCCGCTACTTGTTACACGAGATAATTGAGTATAACTAAAATCCTCAATTCCTTCGGCAGCTTCTCTGAAAGTTAACCCTTTCTCTTTTAAACGTTCCCTAACAATATCAGCTATTTTCTTCTTCTCAATTTGAAGTAAGAGAAATTCCTCTGGTATGTCTTCCAATATCTTAGATAGTTCATTATTCATTCATTTATTCTCCTTTCTATGGTAGTTACTTTCTGCTGTTGAAAATAAGTTAGTTAAACTTTATTCGTTTATTATTGGAAATACAGAACCATTAGCTAAATAGATAGTAAATTTTATCTAAGTTTTACTAAACTTTAAAAACTTCTCGTATTTCTCTAAGTTTTTACTATAGATTTATACAGATTTTGTACTCACTCTATATCTTATTAAAGTTTATACAATCCGTATTTATTCTAAGATTTACTTAGATTTATTTACAATTTGTAAATTCTCTAAGTTTTTACCATAGATTTATACACATTTGTACTCACTCCAAGATTTACTAAGTTTTAAATACCTTTCATATTTACTTTAAGTTTTATTAGAGTTTTTCCGAAGTTCATTAATTCTTTAATCTACTACCATAGATTTATACAGATTTTGTTTTTACTCTAACTTTTCACCAGGTAGTTTTTTCTCTCCTTGTATAAACATTATTGCCATTCACTCTAATTAGATAAAAATATAGATCACTCTATAGTCGGTCAATCCTCCTTAGAAAGTAATTAGTTATCCCTTTTTGTATTAACATTCTAGCCTTTTGTTCATTAAATTTATTCCTATACTTTTTATATCAAGTGTATATTTTGATTTAAACTTCATAAAACTTTATAAGGGAGAGGGGGGTTGAGAAAAACCAGAGTTTCTCTCAACCGCATAATTTAATAAACTACTTTGATACTTTCAAGGTATAAATCTGTCAATTTATCACTTATTACTAGATTAAATTTCTTGTTCTCAATTCTAAAAACTACGTTCCATTGATCATCAGAAATTCTTTGAATTTCATTTCCATCTTCCACTTCAACAAGGGCTTCAGGTATATCAAAACCCATCGTCTCTATACGATAAAGTAATCCTCGAAACTCACTCCTTTCATATAAATTTAATGACCTTAGTGTAGATATAACCTCACTACTTCCATAGAACTTTTCTAACTTCATCCTGTAATTCCCCCTGTATAAAGTTATGAAGTATTATTGCAAACAATAATACCCCTCAAACTATTCTTGTTACCTTTTCTAGATTCCTTCTAAAAGACAAAAGCTTACAATAGAAGAGAGCATCTGCTAAATTCTGACGACAGATTTAGATTCAGAAATCAGGGTTTTGACAGTTTACAATGTAAATAAGGTAATGGAAACACCTGGACGGTTCGGGACTGCTGAAAAAGTCCTTTTAAAAAGAAAAGCAAGCTAGTTATCTACAATATGCAGCCGACCAGCTTGCTTGATTTACTAAATATAAGACATATTCTAATTAAGGCGTAATAGACAAGATTTTATGCATAGCTTGTATATTATGCCTTATTTTCTATACAGAAACCATGCTGCCATAAACAGTCAAAGTGTGAATGAAAGCTATATTAATTAGTAAAGAACTCACAATCTTAAGGAAAAAGGATACAACTTGTTCCATCCTACTAGTCTATAAATGTCGACAAACTCCGGATGATGACAGGCACCTCAAAAAATTAATCCAACCCACAACCAGTTCAGATTATATCTGTCCCTCGACCCATTTTTATAGTAATATTTCCCCTCATCTCCGTATATTATTTCATTAGGTCAAAAATAGGGAGCCTTTCCCTTATATCTAAAAAGGAGAAATGGGAAATGGAAATAGCCTTTTGTAAAAATTGTGGAGAAAAGCTTGAGGAATCAATAGAATTCTGTCCTGCTTGTGGATCTCCGGTTAAAGAGGAAAACGAGATACCTTCAAATACTGAAAAGACTTATATTGAGACAAGAACCAGGGCCCCTGTTTCTTTTAAACGGAAAGTCATTTACAGTATTGTTGGTGCAATAGCATTACTAATCATAGGAGCTCATTTTATGATTAGTCATTTGATAGATAGTGACAGACATTTACAAAAAATATTTAATGCAATCGTAGATGAAAATGGAGAAGATTTATTTAAAGAATTACGTATTTCCGAAGGTCTCATTTATAATAAATCATCCTTTGCATCCTATCTAAAAGCAGATAATCCCCAAAGACTCCACAATGATTTGCAAAATGCAGCCGAACAGGTAAAGAAAACAGGACTTACTGAGGTTGTTACTAATCAAAGCGGCAATGATTTATTCAGAGTTAAAACTGAATCGTTCCTCTTCTTCTATTCAAAAATAATCATCGAACCAATCGCATCTAACTTACGAATTGATACTGATTTATCCCATTCAGAACTGACGATTGCTAACCAAACTTACCCTTTGAATGGAAAGCCCTTGAATATTAAAAATATCCTACCCGCAGAATATGAAATTCATTTGAAGGGGAAAAATGAATATTTTGAATCAGAAGCGAAAATTCAAGTGAAAGACAATGACTTTGGTGATAACAATGCTATAGAACTAAAAACAGTGAATTATTCAATCGTTTTCGCTGAAGATCCAACAGACAGTATCGTTTTTATTAACGGAACATCTACCGGCAAAACAGGAAAAGAAATTGGCACCCTTAAACCTATATTTAGTGATATAACTGAGGTTTATGGGGTCAGAAAAATAGCAGATGACAAAACAGAGAAATCAGAAGTCATTCAAGCAAATCGCGGAGAAACAGTTAACTTCGTATTTAAGGAATTGTTAAAAGCAGAAGAGGAAAAAAGAAAAAAGGAGCAGGAAGAAGCCGAGGCTGCATTGGTTCAAACCCAAAAGGCTGTGGAAAATCAGGAAAAAATCAAATATGCCTCCTATGTATACAGCAACTTCCGTAACGCTTATGAACAGGCACTCAATTATCAGGACTTTAGTTACATTGAATATTATCTTTACGGATCAGGTCCTGCATACAATGAGCTTTATGATTTTATTCAAGAGAATAATGACTCCGTTTATCGGTACAGATTTATTACCAATGAGGTAATTAGTGGCGAGGTCCACAATGACGGTGTCCATTTATTTGTTAATGAAGTATTTACATTTGAAAATCATTTAGGAGAAATAACAAAATATAACCGTAGTAAAGAATATACCCTTATTGAAGTCTCACCAGGAAAGTATGAAATTAAAGAGATAAATATTAACGATACGAGGAAAAGTATGGTTTAAGGAGGAGTTCAGTTGCATTGTAGTAATTGTGGGCATTCACAGGATTCTGGGAAATTCTGCGTTAAATGTGGAAATTCATTAATAATATCCAACAAATTAACTGATGATGTTGAAAATGATTTACCAGTTACAGAGACTACTGTTTCAGTACAACCAAATGTAGAGATAGACAGAAATATTAATAAAGCACAGGCAGCATCTGCCCAATACTTTAATTACTTTTTCTCCCATTTAAAAAACCCTACCAAGTCTTTTGAAAACAACACAAGTTCTTTAATGAATGGAATTGTAACTTGGCTGTTCGTTACTTTAATTATTGGATTAATCATATACACTGGTATTAAACATTTTGTGGATTTTTATTCAGGTTACTTAAGTGATGTCATACAAACTAGTTATTTTATGCCCGTGTTTTCAAGAACTTGGGGGATCACTATTGCCATAACCGGTACAATTATCCTGATTATATACGCCCTCATTCAACTATTCATTCGTCCCTGTTCATTAAAATGGGTGGCGTCAATGTACGGTTCTGTTTTACTACCTGTGTTTATCATGTCTTTATTAACCTGGTTGCTAGTAGGTATGAGGTCCTATACATCCGCACTTATTGTATTTTCCTTCACCATCAGCATGATTACGATAGTGGCACCATTAGTCGTCCTTTTCCAGACTTCTAATGGAATACAAACAAAAATGGACCGAACTTATATTGGGTTAATTTATATTGTGATTTATACAGTTGCCACTTATATTCTTTACTATATTATTCTTGAATCTACTTTTACTACCTTACTAAGATATTTTACGGACTTCACGAGATATCTTTGGTGAAACAAAAAACATAGGGAGAGTTAAATCACATTCCAGCAAACCCTTTCCATCAAGTGGTGGGTGTTGAATATTTCACTCAATTAAAACCAACGTCACGGCATGAGAATCACACCCATACTCTCGCTCAAACAATCGTTTTCTGTAGCATTTCAATCTAATTTAGTTTTAATTGGGGTGATTACAGAATACAGCAAAACCATCGTTCGTACCAACCATGGCCAATCTCTCATTATTGACATGAAATTAGACAGAATTCAGACAAGACGCACTCAAGCAACGTTCCTCATTTCCAAACATATCTCCAAACAATGTATCCAATACATATTTACCAACCATAAATACAGCAAGTATTGTGATTATTGTTATCAAAATAGGTTTCACTTTATTTTTCATTTAAATCACCTTGATTCAATTCAATTTGTATATTTCAAATTTTCTTTAGCATTCCCAAAAATCCTTCTTGCTCTATTCTGCCCCCTTTGTTTAAGTGTTTTCCGTCACAAAGTTGATCAAAATACATTGGAATTACATACCGAACAATCAGTATCGCAACTCTTAAGTTATGACTCTACACGTACACGTCCTTATAAGTTCAAAAAAAGACCATTCTTAGACGGTCTCTCTTAATTAATCACCATTCACTTTATTCTTTTAAGATGGTTACGTTTATCAACTCTTAAATTTCTTCGTTTAATTTCATTGAAATACATTTGGATAATTTCTTAATCAAATTTTAAATTAACAGCTTTGAGTTACATATTTACTAATAAGTCGTTCGGCACAAGAAACCAAGGACCATATATCACTATTTATCTCCCACCTTGATAATTTTTTCTTTGATGAGAATGGGGCATTAAGATTATGAGCTAAACTGCCCCGTTAGCACAAAAAGAAAGCTGCCATAATGACTGCATAAACTTAACTCTTGCAACCATTTCATTGAACAAGAACATCTTTCTAAAGTTCAAGTGATTTTATTCGTACTTGTTAATCCACTTTTTAAACAGGAATGCCATTAAATGAGGGACAAATCTTGCTTGAAAAAAATATGCCCAATAGCTCCCTTTTACTTTTAAGATTTTTATTTTATGAAAAAAAGAATCGCCGATTAAAGTTATTAAAATGGGTAGAATCCTTTTCCATTTTTTCTTCTGCTCTAAAAAATAAGTTGTTATAATGGTCTCGATAACGGTGTAAATCTTTACAAATACGTAGTGATAATACCAAGGTTTTGTAGTAAATGATACAGGTTGATATTTGAACTTTTTAAACATAGAAAGTAAAAATAACACATTCATATAAGTTACGTGAAACACATTATTTAAAGTCAGTTTTAAAATTAACTTGTTCCCGCCCCTAATACCTTTATACAAAGCATCACTTATAAAAAAGAAAGTGAAAATTAAAATTGATGTATATGTTGTACGCCACCAATTATTTTTGTATATATTTAACTTTAAAAAACACCTTTCAATTAATGCAAAATAAATAGTAAACAATAACTTTATGCTCCATCCGAAATTAAAAGCTGAAATAAAAATTGCAGCCGAGGGAACAAATAACCCTTGAGACAAAACAGAGCCAAATGAATTATCTTGTTCTTTGTTTTTTATAATGTTTGTTTTATATTTATATCCTTTCAGTATATATATTGGATATTCAAAATGATAAGTTAATCCCATTAGTGATAAAAATGTGAGGAAAATCTCTCTTTTGTTATTCTTTTTACAAAAAACATACAACAAAAGAACGCTATGTAAAAAAATAAGTCCTAAATAATAAATTTTGTTACTGTTATTACTCCTTTTAAACACTGTTCCTCCCTTCCTCTCCTTTGTTCAATTCAAATTTATATAAAAGTATTCCCAATATATTAGGGTAATATGAATTATGATTAAAGTCTTAATTGAACTAACCTGCCCGTTCAATAAGAATTTTTAGTTAGTGAATAATCTCGGCCAACTACGTGGTAATTTAACTTTCATTCTACACTCAATATAGATAGTAACTCGTTAAAATGGCTACTATCTAATTTCGGGCGGTGACAGTGCACCCAAAACTAAAAAGGAGAGCAATCCCATGCTCTCCACCTAATGCTTTATTCACAAACAATTAATATCATTCATTATAAAATAACACCAAAAACCAAAGCTAAAAACAAACTCCAGGGCACAATCGAAAGTAATATTCCCCAAAAGAGTCCTTTGGCGAAATTACCTTCGCCCTCTAAATCAATTGAAAGATTCATTGGATCAGTTGGCAGAGTTAATAATTCATTCGCTACATTGGCATTATTCATGTTTACCCCTCCAATAATAGAGTCATATTTCGTACGGAGGTTTATGTTCGGCAACTGGCTGGCATAGCATTGGCTTTAGCCCCTTTAGTTTTGCGTCCCCATTTTTCAGTGGGTTTGCCCTTTCGTACGACTTATTTCTATTATAGAAAACTTTGTTAAGTTTGGAAAGGCTTTCATAAATAATTTACTATTGATTTATAATATCCTATCTATTATATATACAACGTCCTCAGTCTTTACACTTCCCGCTATCCTAAATGAAACGCGAGAACCGTCCCCATGTTTCATGTTTCACGTATGAGAGACGATTATCTCTAATTCCCCATCTATTTCAAATGCTTCGATGCCTACTGGAATGATTAGATGTCTTCCTTTTTCTAGAGGGTAGGATTCTTCATTAAGAGTAAGTGAGCCGTTGCCTTTTATGACACTTAAGAGTAGGTATTGATTAGGATACGAGAACGTTGCTTTCCCGTTTACATCCCACTTATAAACCGTGAAGAATTCGGATTCAATGAAAGTGGTGATTCGTACTTGTTCCCGCTCTTTAACCTGAGGGGAATGGCCACCCTCTTGATGAGGTACTGTTATCACATCAATCGCTCTGTCCAAATGAAGTTCTCTCAAATTTCCAGCATCATCCTTGCGGTCGTAGTCATATACACGATAAGTGGTATCTGAGCTTTGTTGTGTTTCTAAAATAAGAGTTCCTTCACAAATGGCATGTACCGTTCCGCTTGGCACATAATAGAAATCACCAGGCTGTATCTTGATTCTTCGCAGCAGATGATTCCATTTCCCCTCTTGTATCAGCCCGATTAATTCTTCTTTTGATTGAGCCCGATGTCCGAGCACCAATTCGGCATCCTCTTTGCAATCAATAACATACCAACATTCTGTTTTTCCCAGCTCGTTATGGGCATTTTTTGCATAGCCATCATCTGGATGAACTTGAACGGATAAATCTGAATTGGCATCTAATATTTTTGTTAATAGAGGAAAATCCTCCTCCTTGGGATATCCAAATAGCTCAGGATGATCCTTCCAAACCTGATTCAGGGGTCTTCCGGCATATCTTCCATTTTCAATAAGTGATGGACCGTTTGGGTGAGCGGAGATGGCCCAGCATTCTCCTGTATGCTCGGATGGAATATCATATCCGAATTCTTTCTTTAGAGCGGTACCTCCCCAGATACGCTCTCGAAATAGGGGTTTTAAAAACAATGGTTGCAATGCGATTACCTCCAATGATGCTTGATTGATTTCCTATCGTGCTTTCTTTATATTCAGAGTGAAACTTCCACTCCTAACGTTTAATAGCAAAAAAGAAGAAAAGTACATTAGCCTCTCCCCTCAAAAGCTCCATTCCATTCTCCGTCCAACCGCTATCAAGTTCTCAACGGCCATTCCGTGCAAAAAACCTCTTGATAGGCACAACTTCTTCTTTTCATTAAAAAAGGTACATTCTCCAGTCTAATTTAAACAGACTCTTCCAACGCCTTTTGAGCAAGCAGCAGCGCTCCTGTAATCCCAGAACGGTCTCCAAGTCCTGGAGGCACAATATATTCTGAGAGCTTTGGCAGGGACACATAGTCGTTCAAGAATTCTCCTAACAATTGATAGATAGATGAAAAGAGTTGTTCCTGCTTCATGACTCCGCCGCCAAGGATAATCTTTTTCGGTGAAAGAATGAGGATATATTGCATTAATGCCTGTGCGATATAATAACCCTCTATTTCCCAAACTTCCTGCCGATCGACAAGGTTATAGCCTTTCTCTCCCCAGCGTTCTTCAATAGCCGGACCCGAAGCGAGCCCCTCCAGACAATCACCATGATACGGGCATTTCCCTGGATATGAATCCTCAGGATGACGTCTTAACAGGATATGGCCCATTTCCGGATGAGAGAGTCCCTGCAGCAGATTCCCATTGACAACAGCTCCAGCGCCAATCCCCGTTCCGACTGTAATGTACAGACAGCTATCCAGCCCTTTTGCCGCACCAAGGGCCGCTTCACCTAGGGCAGCTGCATTCACATCTGTATTAAATCCAACAGGTACGCCCAATGCCCGTTGGATTTCCTGAACAAATGGATAGTCCCTCCACCCTGGCTTTGGTGTTGATGTGATATACCCATATGTTGGACTATTCCTATCTACATCAATCGGTCCGAATGATCCGATTCCAATGGCATCAATAGAATATTTTTGAAAAAAGGCAATAGCCTGCCCTATCGTTTCTTCTGGTACGGTTGTTGGAATCTGGACCAAATCAACAACGGTTCCTGCTTCATTACCGACAGCACAGACAAACTTCGTGCCGCCTGCCTCGATTGCTCCTAGCATGATAAACCCCTCCCATTGAACTACTCATTCAAACCTTCCGTTTTACTTTCTCGGTAACTCCTATCCCTAACTAGCCACTATTCATGAATAATGATTCCTTTGGATACCATCAGCTTAGGGTAATCTGCCATAACCGCAGACAATTCATCCACACTAAATCGATGAGAAATAAGGTCCTTTATGTTTACCACTTTATTTGCAATCAACCCGATGGCCTCTTCCTGTGTATAGGGATTAATAAAGGAGCCTTTAATGATAAGCTCTTTTGAAAAAATCTCAAAAGGTGAGATTGAAATTTGAGTTTCCGGCGAAGCCACTCCAAATAGCAGCACCTGTCCGCCTTTTCTCGCCGCTTGAAAAGCCAGCTCCATTGTTTCCTGCCTTCCGACACACTCAATCACCACATCGGCCTCCAGTTGGGAAGCGTTAGTTGGGTGTACCACCTGAGTGGCGCCGAGCTTATATAATATTTCTTTTTTGTTCTCTGCTGGTTCACTCACATAAATCTCAGCTGCCTGTTGATTTTTAACAAGCTGTAAGAAGAGTTGGCCGATAAAGCCTCCCCCGATGATAAGCACCTTACTTAATGGAGAAACTTGTATCTTCCTAAAACCATGCAGGACACAGCCCAGCGGCTCTACCAATGCCGCTTCTTCAAATGTCATCTCATCCGGAATCACATAACAATTAGCCTCAGGAACTGTACAGAATTGGCCCATTCCACCATTCCTTGTGACGCCTACAGCCTGAAGATAATTGCATAAATGAGCATGGCCCCTGCGGCAGTACTCACATTTCCCACAGTAAATATTCGGATCAACGGAAACACGGTCTCCCTTTTTCAATCCCTTTACCTTTGAACCAACCTGTTCAATCACACCCGCCAATTCATGACCAAGAACAATCGGATACGTTACTTCTGCAGAGCCAGGATGTCCATGATAAATATGCTGGTCCGTCCCGCAAATCCCGCAGCCCTTTACCTTAACCAATACTTCGTCATCTGCCGGAATCTCCTTTTCCCTATTTACTATTTCTAATTGCCTTTTTCCTTGTAAAACCGCTGCCTTCATCGTAACTCCTCCAAACACCTATAATATTCATAGGCCTGTTCTCACACTATTACTATCATTCATCATTGAGAGATTGCTATTTTCATAGAAAATGACTCCAAATAGAAAGCATAGCTGATAGGTTATAGACCCTATCCTTCTGCTTTTTCATCTACTATCCGTTATTTAACGGGAATGCCTGCACTAAACAAGAAAAAAGAGAGGCTATTACAACTCTGTAATCAGCCAGCTATCCTTTCATCATGTTCCTCTCTCTAGTTCATTCGCTTATAGATTTCAATCATTTCTTTGACAAGTTCAGAAATGGTTTCGGCACTCATCAGCTGGTCTTCTGCATGCATGAGAATGAGGGAAATCTGCAATTTTTCTCCGCTTGCCTCCTTCTGAATAAGGCTTGAGTGCACTTTATGTCCTTCTAGAAAGTATTGTCGTGATTCTTCAATCTTGGCTTCTGCTGCGGCATAGTCGCCTTCCCTAGCCGCATAAAGAGCCTCCATCACCAGGCTCTTTGCCATCCCAACATTACTGATAATTTGAAATCCGATGGTATCCATATCTAATTCAATTAATTTTTCATCCATTACCCGTTCACCTCTCCAAAAAATATCAACCGTTCTGTTCTGTATTCGTTCCTTTATGAAATCCCAATACAGCCAGCCTAAGACTATTTATTCTCTATTAACGTTAATGCCTGCTCTAACACCTTTTCCCCGTTCATCATGCCGTAATACTGCATATTAATCGCATCGATTGGAATATTTCGATCTTGACATAATGGTTCAAATTGCTTTTTCATAAATTTCACTTGCGGTCCAAGCAGCATGACATCCACTTCTTTTATTTTCAACGTGCCCTCTACTTCTGGAGCTGAGATTGCAAAAATGTCTGCTTCCAATCCTTGTGCTTCAGCTGCCGCTTTCATCTTCGTTACCAATAGGCTCGTACTCATTCCTGCTGCACATACTAACATGATGGTTTTCATATCTATATCCTCCTAAAAGGTTGTGTGATTTATCTTATGGCCTTATCTTATAATGAAAACGCTTTATATTGAATGCAATGATTTTCCGTCACGCAACGGAAACGGTTACATCCCCTTTAAAAACCCGATGGTATCCCACTATCCCGGGCATTGCTGCCTATGCCTTTTCCACTTCATTCAGATGCTGTATGACTTCATCGACCGATTGACTTCTAATGATTTTCTGTACAATGGATTTGTTTTCTACTAATGTAATAAGCGTTTGATACATCTTTTCAAGGTCTCCTTTAGGACCTGTACGTATATTCAACAAGCAAACAAACTGCACCATTTGATTTCCCTCCCAGGTTATAGGAGATTTTAGCGTACAAATGGTCCAGAAGGTTTCGTCCGTCACAGGCGTTAACGGATGAGGAATGGCCACCAGATTGCCAAAGTTTGTTGGCGCCAGTGCCTCTCTTTGCAATACAAGATTGACATAATCCTCTGTAACAAGACCTTGCTTGTACAGCTCATGGCATAGAAATTGAATAATACTTTCTTTATCCTCCAGTTCCTGATGAACAAAGACCCTTGACCGATCAATGTACAGAGCCGCGCTGCTCTGACTTTCCGGGGACATCCTCTGCTTAATTTGTTTAATATCCTCATCGCCCAAAAAGGTATTAACCACCTGAACCGGAACGCCTAGATTTTCCTTAATCGGAATGGTACTTAGGATAAAATCAATCGATGATAAATCATATTCAGCCAAGTTATAATAATTAATCGTTCCGACAACTTCCAGTTCATGCTCAAATAAACGCTGCAGGCGATAATAAAGTAATTTCGCACTTCCCACGCCTGAAGCACACACGACAAGGACTCGCTTCACTTCTCTTTGCCTGCTTTTCATTCGTTCCAACGCAACCCCAATATGTAAGGCAATATAGGCAATTTCATGTTCACCAGGTTCGATGGACAAATATTCCTCGATACATTTGCTGGCAATGACAGCCCCCTCAAAGGCAGTCGGATACTTGAGTTTAATTTCCTCTAATAGAGGATTTCGGATATTCATTTTATACCTCAGCCTGTTCATAGCCGGGCGGATGTGTAAGGTCAAAGCCTGAATAAATTCATGATCGTTTTGAAAGTTCCAATTCAGCTCATTCTGCAATCTTTTCAGCATGCACTGAACAATATCCCCGGCCTCGTCAAATTCGCCGAATTCCGTTAACTCCTCTTTATGTAATAGCTTTGTCCCTAAAAGATGGACAATAATATAATCAACCTCCGAATCGGGAAAAGAAAGGTTCGTATAGGCCTGTACCCCATCAATAATCTCCTTTGCCACGATTTGTTCAAATGGATATTCGTCTATAAGACTCTCCTTAAAAGGCTCGATAATATAGCCATCCTCCATTCTTTTGCAGGCAATGGCAATATGAGTAGCTAGATTTTCAAGAGCAATATCGGAGATTTCAATTTTATATTTTTTGACTTTTTCAATGATAATTTGTTTGATTCTATGAAATAAGTCTTCATTCAAGATTTGAAGGGACCCATTGTCTGCGGTCATCTGACTTTGACTATTGAAAAGATAATTGGAGAGGCACACCCTTTTCATAAATTCATCGCCCTCTACTTGTGTCCCGTAATGAGGGCGGTTGACTAATGTCAAACTGTAACCTGCCAATAACTCACGAACCAGCTTCATATCATTTTGTATCGTCGATTTGGATACAAACATTTTATCTTCAAAGTTTTCTAATTTAATCGGTTCTTTTTCTAATAATAAATGCTTTAATAGATAAAGAACCCGATCATTCTGATTCGAAAAGTCGTTGGTCGTTTCATCTTGTTGTTCCTTCATAAGCCGTTCAAATTCAACGATAAATAATTCCTTATCCTGAACCTGTAATTGATATCCTTTGCCGCGGATGGACTCAATTGACATCCCTAGTTTTAAACATTCTTTCTGAATGGCTTTAATTTCATTTCGAATCGTTCGATCACTCACACCTAATTCTTTAGCCATCCATTCCGCTGCCATCGGTTCATTGTTATTCCTTAATAAGGATAAAATGTCTATCTGCCGCTTCGAAAACATTCATATACCTCTTTTCCTGCCGCTTTCCGAGTTTGATATTTATAGTATTCCAATTGCAAAAGAAAATAATTAAGGCTCCGCTCCTCCTGTTGCCCCATCATAAAAAAGGACAATGCCGTTTCAGAATCCAGCATTGTCCTTTTTGTATAAACTAGATTTATGGTTGTACCGGCTCAGAAATCTTTTCTAATTCGGCTCCATTCGTAGCAGTCACTTGTTGGAACCAGTGGAAGCTCTTCTTTTTATAACGTTTTAAATCTCTTAAATCGGTTTCATCACGATTGACAAAAACAAAGCCATAGCGTTTTTTCATTTCTCCTTGAGAGCTTAGAAGGTCAGTAGAACCCCATGTTAAATAACCGAAAACCTCCACGCCTTCTTCCATGGCCAGCTTCATTTCTTTAATATGGTCTCTTAAATACTCAATTCGATAATCATCTTCCACTGTCATGTTCTCATCTAATTCTTCACGAACACCAATACCGTTTTCTGTAATAAAAATTGGCAGACGATAGCGGGCATAGAGATCCTTTAAAGCGACACGTAAGCCAATTGGGTCAATCGCCCAGCCCCACTCATTTGCTTCTAAGTGCGGATTCGGTACGACACCAGGAATGAGCGCCTCTTTGTTATCGGCATCGGCCTTCGTAACCTGGCTTTGGTAATAGCTGATACTGATATAATCGACTGTGTTTTCCTTTAATAACTCCCTATCGCCATCTTCAAAGATTGGCATAATTCCTTTTCTCTTTAACGGGCTTGATACATAAGTAGGATATTCCCCATTCGCAAATACATCACAATAGAAATCGATTAACAGTTCTTTTGCTTTCACATTAGCAATGACATCGTCTGGTCTACATGAAATCGGATAGGTCGTCATATAGGTAATCATTCCAGCCATTTTTCCATCTGGGATGATTTCATGAAGAGCCTTCACCGCTTTCGCATGGGCAATGAATGAATTGTGAACAGCCTGATAGCTTAACGCCTCTCGATTTTCATCTGTTACCGTTACACCTAGAAGATTCGGCTGTTCCAGGAATAAATTTTGCTCATTAAATGTCAGCCAATACTTTACTTTGTCACGATAGCGTTCGAAGACCGTTCTCACGTAGGTTTCAAATAAATCTACTACTTTTCGTGACGCAAAGCCATTATACTTCTCGGCTAAGACTAATGGAATATCAAAGTGGTACAGCGTAATGACAGGCTGGATCCCATTCGCTAACATCTCATCAAACACATCGTCATAAAACTGCAGACCCTCTTCATTCGGCTCCCCTTCTCCCGTTGGGAAAATTCTTGCCCATGAGATGCTTGTACGATAAGCATTGAACCCAAGCTCTTTAAATAGAGCAATATCTTCTTTATAACGATGATAAAAGTCAACCGCTGTCTTCCAATCAGAAAAGCCCTCCGGAATCGGTCTCGCATCAACGATAGAAGGTCCTTTTCCGCCTTCGTTCCAAGCTCCTTCTGTTTGAAAGGATGTAACAGCTCCACCCCATAGAAATCCTTCTGGAATGATATTTTCATTTTGCTTTGTCATAGTAATTACCTCTCCTCTTAAAAGTTCAATCATTTTTTATCCTTTAAAAAGTGACGATACTGCCTCTTGTAGATTAGGAAAAACAAAAGGACTGTATTTGTTAGAATGCAGCCCTTTTCAAGAAAGTGTTAAGCTGGTTTTTTGCTGCCATTAGTCGTTTCAAATTCTCTTTCTTCTTTTAGCTTTTGTTTATCCCACATTCTAAAGAATGGATAATAAAGAGCCGCTGATAAAAATACATTGAATAACTGAAGCACCGCACCAGAAATCTTTCCGCCTGTGGCAAGGAAACCGCCGATAGGTGCCGGTATTGTCCACGGAACCATAATTCCAGCTGTTTTGGCTACTAAGCCTAAATCCATTGCAAAGTAAGAAACGGTTACAACCACTACCGGCACAAAGATAAATGGGATCATCATAATCGGATTCATAATCATTGGCAATCCAAAAATGATAGGTTCGTTAATATTAAAGAGTCCAGGTCCAAGTGTTAATTTTCCAAGCTGTTTATTTTGTTTACTTTGTGATCTAAAGAAAAGTAATAACGCTAAACCAAGAGTCGTTCCAGATCCGCCAATAGAATAGAAGATATCCATAAATTGAACGTTTACGATATTAGGAATTTGTTCACCTGCTGTATACGCAAGTCTGTTTTCGTCCACAAGTGCTAACCAAATCGGTGACATAATTCCCCAAACAAGTGCTTGTCCATGAATACCTGTTACCCAAAGCATTTGAGCAATAATAACCGCAGCAAGTGCTCCAACTAAGGAACCGCCAAGAAGGGATAATGGTTTTCCTAATAATTCTCCAACGATGTTATGCATGTTCTCAAATGGTGTGATTTGAAGGATTAAGCGAATTACCCAAACGATTAAGATAGAAACAAAGCCTGGTAATAAAGAAGCAAATGATTTGGCAACCGCTGGTGGAACTCCATCCGGCATTTTAATAATAATATCTTTCGAAACGATAAAACGATAAATTTCAGTCGTAAGAATGGCAATGATAATAGCAACGAACATTCCTTTACTTCCAGTATAAGCAAGGGAAATACCGGTAACATCAAAGGCTTTATCCATTCCTTCAGGTGTGAAGGCAATCTTATATGGAGTGGCCAGCATAAAAGTAGCTAAAGAAACAACGGACACAGATAACGGGTCTAGCTTATAACGTTCAGCCAATCGATACGCCACCCCGAGGGCTACAAAGATAGCTAACAGGTCAAACGTGACACCAACGGGATAGGAAAGATTGGACTGCCAATTCGCACCGAAAATTCCCGCCATAAACTCGGCATATCCTGGAATCGGCATGTTTCCTAAGATTAAGAACAAGGAACCGATAATAACAAGCGGAGTCGTTAACACGATACCATCTCGAATGGCTTGAAGGTGTCTTTGTTCACCCACTCGTGCCATAACAGGCATAAACTTCTCCTCTAAGAATGATGACATTCTATTCATAATTGCTCCTCCTAACGTATAATAAGAACAGGATAAAAACATGGAGAATAAAGACTTGTATTTTCATAAAAACGGTTACATCTTATTTATTATTTGTTAATTATGATTTGTTATGAACCAGATCCATAGCTGCCTGCAATACAGCGGCCCCGTCGCAACGACCATAATGAATCGGGCTAATCGCATCAACCGGGATATTCTTCTCCTCACCCAACTTCTTCATTTGTCCTAACAAATAACGAACCTGAGGGCCAAGCAGTAAGACATCCGCTTCATCAATATGCCCTTTTACAGCATCCGCGCTTTCTGCCCAGATTTTGAAATTTTCCAATCCCTGCTCTTTAGCCGCTGCCTCCATCTTCGTTACTAAAAGACTTGTTGACATTCCCGCATTACAAATTAATAATATATTCATTTACAAAAACCTCCTTAGAGTGATTAAATGTGTAGGTATTCAAGAGAAGCCTCTAACCGTTTCCTTTCGTTAACCGCTCCCTTTGATAGTTTTATATTAATATAAAAGCGCTTTCACTTTGAGTTACACTTTTTCCGTTGTCCAACGGAAATCGTTATTCTCGGCGAAACATGGGGACGGTTCTGCTGTTTCATCGACAAAAAAAAAGGCCCTGCAGAGAGTTATTCACTCTCTGCAGGGCCTTTTCCGTAGCAACACCGGGACGGTTCTTATGTTTCATAGCTAAATACCAGAAACATATTCATGCTTCAAATGGCAAATGAAACGCGAGAACCGTCCCGGTGTTTCAGACATGAGAAACGATTACTTCTAATTTCCCATCGATTTGAAATTCTGCGACACCTACTGGAATGATTAGATGTCTTCCTTTTTCCAAGGCATAGGACTCTCCGTCAAGAATAAGCGAGCCACTGCCTTTTATGATGCTTAGAAGTAAGTATTGGTGGGGAAAAGAGAACGTTGCTTTCCCATTTATGTCCCACTTATACACAGTGAAAAATTCGGATTCAACGAAAGTCGTAATCCGTACTTGTTCCCGCTCCTCAATCTGAGGGGAATGGTCGCTATCTTGATGAGGGACAGTGATTACATCAATGGCTCTGTCCAAATGAAGTTCTCTCAGGTTGCCAGCATCATCCTTACGGTCATAATCATACACACGGTAAGTAGTATCTGAGCTTTGCTGTGTTTCTAAAATAAGAGTTCCTTCACAGATAGCATGTACCGTTCCACTTGGCACATAATAAAAATCACCAGGCTGTATCTTTATTCTTCGCAGCAGATGATCCCATTTCCCCTCATGTATGAGTTCGATTAATTCTTCCTTTGATTGGGCACGATGACCGAGCACCAATTCAGCTCCTTCTTTGCAATCAATGATATACCAGCATTCTGTTTTCCCGAGCTCGTTATGAGCATTTTTTGCATAGCTATCATCAGGATGGACCTGAACAGATAAATCGGAATTCGCATCTAATATTTTCGTTAATAGAGGAAAACCCTCCTCTTTGGGATATCCAAAAAGCTCTGGCTGATCCTTCCAAGCCTGATCTAATGTCATGCCAGCATATTTCCCATTTTCTATTATGGAAGGTCCGTTCGGATGAGCTGAAATAGCCCAACATTCCCCTGTCTGGTGGGAGGGAATATTATATCCAAATTCTTTCTTTAGAGCGGCACCTCCCCAAATACGCTCTTGAAATACTGGTTTTAAAAACAACGGCTGCAATGATATTACCTCCAGTGATACTTAATTTGTTTCTTATAGTGCTTGATGTGCAAGGATTAATGCACCTTTTATTCCGAGATTCTCCCCCAAACCCGAGCTTCCAATCTAGTTAAAAGGCTTCGGTAAGACCACATAATTGTTTACGAATTCCTGCAAATAGTGATAAATAGAAGAAATACCTGCTTCAATTGCACCTAGCATACTACTTTCCTCCAAATAGAACGCCCTTTATTATCATTTCTTGAACTAATCAAACGTTTGATTAATAGTTTTAGTCGCCTTTTACAGAACTCTATTGGAAATATTTAAAGGTCCCTGTTATTCATTAACCTTACTATTTTTACTTACTTTATAATATAGATACGACACGCTTACATACAGCACATAACCTATTATCGATCCGCTCGTATTCAAGATAACATCATTAATATCTGTCCATCGATTGGGCAAAAACAATTGAATTAGTTCTATCATCACTGAACATAAGAAGCCTGAAAAAACAACCTTTAAAAATCGACTCTTTTTCTTAGATAAAAGGGCAACTGATATACCCCATGGTACAAATAAAAGAATATTTCCACCTGTGTTGATAAGTGCTGTTTCAGAGAAGTTTAACGGCATATCGTGAAAAATATCTAAATTAATGCTACCTGGACTAGTCCCTATCCCTAATGAAGGATGTGCGAAAAATGTATAGTTTACGATAAATAAAATAGATAGTATGAGAAAAAAATACTTTAAACTTTTGTTTGTCATTATATTTATTACCCCTAAAGTAACGCGAAGCATAAACATCCAATGCTTCTGAATGCAGAACCACTTTCTAGCATAGCAAAATTTAATAGATCTTACTCATGAAGATACAAAATAAAAGAGCCTCAATAGAAAAGATAGACACTCTTACCGCCAAACGGAGCCAAGAGTGTCTATCTTTTTTTTCTGAAGACCAAAAGGATGACAAAAACTTCTTTTATTTAAGTAATGCCTTGATAGAATATCTGCTAATAGAAATCCGTTCCATAACTAAGAGAATACTTTTATTTCTTCGCCCCTATTTCTTCATCCACCATAGCCATAATCGTCTTTTGAAGTGTAGTCAACCTTTCTTGGCTCTCCTCCATCGTTTCACCTTTTACGCCAAAATAAAACTTCGCTTTTGGCTCTGTACCGGATGGTCGAAGACAGAACCAAGAACCATCAGCAAGATAGTATTTTAATACATTGGAACACGGTAAATCGATTGTTGTCTCAGCCCCATTAGAAAATCGGATAGAAGTTAAGTAATCTTCAACAGCCATCACCTTGATTCCATCTACTTCCTCTAACTTTTCACTTCTAAATGCATCCATCAACCCGGCAATCTGCTCTGCCCCATCCTTACCTTTAAGGGTAATGGATTGAAGCGATTCTTGATAATAACCATACTTCTCAAATATCTCCAGAAGGCCTTCATACATGGTCATCCCTTTAGATTTATAAAAAGCAGCCACTTCAGCCGCAAAGACAGCTGACTGTACCGCATCTTTGTCACGAACAAAATCACCAATTAAATAGCCATAGCTTTCCTCGTAACCAAATAAGAAAGTATGCTGACCCGTTTCTTCAAATTCTTTAATCTTTTCTCCAATAAATTTAAACCCAGTCAACGTGTCCATTGATTGCATTCCGTAATGCTCTGCAATCACCTTGCCAATCTCGGAGGTAACGATGGTTTTAATGACAACCCCATTCCCAGGCAATACACCACCAGCTTGTTTTTGTGACAGTAAATACTCAAGCATAAGTGCACCCATTTGGTTGCCAGTTAACACCACATATTCTCCCTCAAGATTCTTTACAGCTACACCTAAACGGTCAGCATCCGGATCGGTTGCCATAAGAATATCGGCATCCATCTTTTCTCCATACTGGATTGCTAACTCAAAAGCTGCGTGTTCTTCCGGATTTGGAGATGACACAGTAGAAAAGTTCGGGTCAGGCAACTCCTGCTCCTTTACTATGGTTACATGTTCAAACCCAAATTCCTTTAAGCCGGCCCGAACCGGGAGATTCCCTGTACCATGCAACGGAGAATAAATAATTTTTAAATCCTTTGATACAGCAGCAACCACATCAGGATTTAACTGAAGTGTTTTTACTTGTTCAATATACGCATCATCTATTTCTTTTCCTATGTAAGCTAATAAGCCGTTAGATAATAGCTCCTGCTCTTCAGAAACTTCTACTTCCAGTTCACTTTCTACTAGGTTCACATATCGAATAATCACATCCGCTGCTTCGGGAGGAATTTGACCTCCATCTTCTCCGTACACTTTAAACCCATTATATTCAGGTGGATTATGACTAGCTGTAATGACGACACCAGAAAAAGCATGTAAATAACGAACAGCAAAGGATAAGACAGGCGTTGGATGTAATTCATTAAATAAATAAGCCTTTACCCCGTGCTTTCCAACTGTTTTCGCCACCTCTAAAGCAAATTCAGGAGATTGATGACGGGAATCATACGCAATCACCACACCTCTTTGCTTTGCCTCTTCCCCTTGTTCCGCTATATAACGAGCAAGCCCTTCTGCTGCCCGGCGAATCGTATAGACATTTAATCGATTCGTCCCAGGCCCTAATTCTCCACGCATGCCGCCTGTGCCAAATTCCAAATGCTTATAAAAGCAATCCTCTAAAATATTTCTAAGCTCTTCTACTTGAAGCAGCTTATCTTTTAAATCATCATCTAATTTATTAAATGAAAGCCATTTTTCAGCATTTTCTAACCAACCCAACGTTACCTAACCTCTTTCTTCATCCTATTTAAAATTTCCAACAGATCCTCTGCAATCTTCTCTGCTAGTTAATTATCATAAACCTTTGGCCTATCCTTCATTTTTTCTAAATAATTCATAAATGACGGAGTGACCTGGAAAGATTTAAACTCTTCCCAATCGATTGTTTCACATAATTGATGCTGCTTGAGATAGTTAATAGTATTTTGGTCCTCTTTCATTGACGTTCGATTCAGAATCAATAAAGGAATATTGGCACATACTGCCTCCCCTATCATGCCCCAACCAGCCTTTGATATGACTAAATCAGATGCAGCAATATAGTTTTGAGATTCAGTATAATCAACAGGAATCCCAACAACATTTGGACCATTTACCTAGATATTACAGGGCACTAAAAATACATAGTCAGGACTATCCCAAATAGGCAGATTCTCGAGTGAACCTACTCCCATTTTCATTCCAAGACCGAAAAAATAATCTTTTGTTACCTTTTGAATTTACAATACTTTTAATTCTCTGAACCTCTTGACCATCTATTTCCCTAGAGAAAAAGCCGTAATGCTTCGTTTTAACATCCAATTTTTCCTGACCTCCTACCAAAGAGAAGAAATAAGTTATCTTTTGATAAGCTTCTTTAAAAGACTTTAACTCATATTCATCTAGTAACCCTTGATAAGCCGTAGACCAAGTAAAATTGAAGACACCAATAGAAGGAATCCCTAGCCTTGCCGCTGCTTCAAATGCAATGGGAGAGATATCTGAAACTACTAAATCAGCCTTATTCTTTCTTGAAAATTTACTCTCCTCACAGATTCTGCTATCCCAATCAGCAATCATCTCCTGATATTCCTTAGCTAATCTAACCTTATCCGTATGTATGTTTCGATAACTGACACGCTTAGATTGAAGAGATCTTTTTATAAAGTCTATCGCAAAAGAATGGCAAACAGTGGTTTTCATTATCAGTATCCTTACAAGTAATTTGATAACTAAATAGATAGCATAAATAAAAGTACGATTCAAAAAAACAGGGGTTTGATAGCAGACAAAAAGTTTTCAAATCTTACTTAAATACTTGTTTAGTTCTTAGTGTTAATAGCCGACTTTTATCACTTTTGCTCCTATCCAACTTTTGCACATTTTATTGCGTGTCGGCTTTTCTGTTCTCATTATCTAATAGGCTTGATGGTGTTGCAAAACTAAAATAAATATTCCAAGTTGTGCATAAGAATACTTAGTTGAACATGTAATAGATGACGATTGAAACCAAACAACCGCGGTTGTTTAGTTTCAATCCTTTGTCTTTTAGACTGTGAAACTGGCGTTCAATATCGGTTCGTTGTTTCATCAGCTATTTCCCAATAAATTTATCTAAAAACAGGGAATCATACGTCCGTAAGAATCCTTACGTTTATCACTTCGTGTCTTGTTAATAGGTGATAGAAAAAAGACATCTACCTAATCAGCGGCTTTCCTGATTTTCTTACTGTCCTAGGCTTTATTGGCTATCACCATTTCTATTTGTTTTCCCGAAAGAAACTGTAGTAAAGCTGGTGCCGGAACGCCGTCCTAGACATTCGCTGTGGTAAATAGATAAGACAAGATAAAACCATCTGCGATATGCAAAGATGCAGCTTATATCCCCGATACTATTTATAACATCAAACTTTGACCACCTTGCTTGAGAATCATACAAACTGTTTTGTAAGGCTGTGCTGTCAATGAAAGCAAGTTTTGAATAACGATTTCCTATGACCTTTAAAAGTTGATTATTCAAAACATCGAAACTTTCTTTTCAAAACCAACTAGCGGTACGTGAAAAAGTTGGGAAATGTGGAACCTCCGTGAATCCGTAAAGGTTTCGAAAGTATGAAAATTGTTTAAGGGACGCCACTAATTTTTGAAGAGAAGAAATCTGAAAAACAGTTTTTAAGACACAGGATTTTAAAAAATTCTTTTTTGAAATCACTGGTCTCCCTGCCACATAAGGTTTGTCGGGAATGGATAGTTGATATAGATAATGAAAAAGCATTTCAAGGATTGATTCTTTTTCTTGTAAGGAAGCACGTTCTATGAAAGATTTGGCCATCATGATAGTGTCCACCTCTGGAATGTTTGTTAGTTTGGTCACTAATCATCCTTTCCCAGACGGTAGATTTTTTATAGCCTTTATTCATGTTTTATGCGTTTTGCAACAACCTCAGGCCTAAAAGTAGAGTTAGCCTTTGATAACTTTTGAGGCCATGAAGCTAGGCAAAACTTTTAAGAATCTAAGAAGAAAAAATCGGATGTCCCAGGAAGAATTGAAATTCGAAGTCAAACCTTTCCTTTTATCTGATTATTCTTATATTCATTTAAAAAACATTACATTCCTATCCATATAAGTATAAGGACAAATTGCAATACCATTATAATAAGAATAGCTGCTCCAAGGATAACTCTCTGGTTTTTCAACTATTTTAGCTCTAAGTAGATTTAAGTGAATATAACAATTGACTTCAATCATTCCTTTATTGGAATCAATCACCTTGGAAAAATACCGTTTTTAAAATACATGGCTAGTCAAACAATATTTTGTATTATAATAATCGGCATATCGTTTGTTAATAAGGGGCATAACTTTCCAGATTGGTTCCTTTGTTGCTCTGAATTAAAGATGATAATAGTTTGTCATCAAACAGTAAAAGGCTAATTCAAAGAAGACCTTTCCATAAATCTGTTGAAGGATATACAAAAAGGTCATGAAATCACCTCAATCTTTGAAAAGCGAATCACATCTGTTTTCGTGGCAAGCAATATGATAAAAACTCGTTTGATTCCAGCTCCGTTTCTTTCTGCCCACTCTAACCTTTAACCTGCCATTTTTGGTTAATCTTTTGTTCACTCATTCTAAATAATATAGCTTCCCAAAGTGATTTATTTGTTATCGTTTCTTCACCTTACAGGTTTAAAATTATCCGTGCTAGTCTAGGAATTTTTAACTACACAGAATTACCAAATTGTTCCTTACTTGACCATTGCTGGAACATGATTCTTTGATTTTAATCTAATTGAAACAAATTATTTGCTGCATTGGCATTACTGATTCGTTCCCCATATCGTTTATATTGCCTATCCCGAGCAAACATGACCCGCTTACGAATGTCTTCCAAAGCTTCTACTGACTGTGTGATATCTTTGACAATTTCGTCAAACTGTCTAGTGAATATAATTTACAATATCTTATAAGAATTACTTTGTTTTAGCAGGTTATTGTACAGAGGATTTTGATATATGTGTAATATAGCTCCACATCATTGTACAAGGGAATAACCAAAATTGATATAATAGAAGGTTATTAAATTGACTTGTAAAGACAATGGAAATTAAAACATATATCATAAACAAGTCATAAAACCGCAAGTGTTCAGATTTTTTTTCAAACTTTGATTTAAGTCTACCTCGGGTTTTCACGATAGAATATATAAATATCATAAACATTATAAAAGTAAAAAGGATACCAAAATTAATTAATATTGCTAATAAAGAAGAATCGACAGATGTTATTCCAGTAAAACTGCTCATCCTTATACCCAAATAATCATATCCAATTCCCATTAACGGATTATCGCTAAAGATATTGAATCCAAAATGAAATGTTGTTAGTCTGGCTAATGCTGATGCATCGGAACCAAGATTTAAAAATCTATCAATAATCCTTAATTTATCAATATTAAAGTAAAGCAATAACAAAACAATCGGAAGGCTACTCCAAAATAGGACTACATTTCTAAGTTTAAATCCTTTCTTTTTCTTTTTAAAAAAGTTTATAACTAAAATAACTAATAATAAAATTAATGCAGCTCCCAACCCACTGCGTGAATACGTAAGGTATAACGATACTGAAAAAGCAATTAATAAAAATAAGAACTTCCTTTTGTAGGTTTCTTTGAATAAGAACGCACTTATAATCATAGGTATCAAAACAATTGCTCCGTAAAAGTTTGGGTCAAAATATGAAGATACAAACCTTTTTTGATGTGGATCACCATTAATAGTTATCCCAAACTGAAATAGAAAATTCCATAAATCAACTGAATTAGGAAATATTAAATATATAGCTATACTAATTAATAACAATCCAAGGTATATATTTAATATAAAGTTTAAACCCTTGATAAGATCCCTCTTATATAAGTTAAATAATAAGTTCCCCGCTATATTTGCTGATAACAAGATAAGAATTAATCGAACACTATATAGCAAAGGATTAAATTCAAAACCATTAATTAATACCCCATAACAAAAAGAAAATACAATTATACACGCAATAGCTCCAATCTTAGTCAAATTAGCAACAAGAATACGCATGTTTAGTAAGGCAAAACTAATCATAACAAAATATAAAATAATCTCGGTAATAGCTATACTATTTTTTAAAGCTGGTAATTGCACAATTCTTGGGATATTTCCCAATATTAAATAAAGAGCAATTATAAATAGACATATTTTCGTTAGAAAATCACTCTTAGATGTTTCCTTCATTTATTATTTCTCCTCACAAATATCTTCCTATTCTTAACCTCTATTTTTATAACATAGATCTAAGCAAATTGCACTACAGCACTCAATTAAAACTCTACATTTTAAAGACTGTTATTTTCCACCAATCCGCATAATTAGATTTCATCTAATTCTTCTTCATAAATGTTTTTGTCCATCAAAAAAATCCTTTATAATGGTTTGGTGATAGTAATCTATCGAAATCCAAAATAAAGAATCAATCGCATGGATGAGTTTATACAAAATGGATGAAACAACATTTGAACAGCAAAAAATTCTATAGTCACAGCGAACAAGCTATACACAATCAACAGGACTTACCCACTTTGTGGAATTATATTTCAATTTCAATTATTATTCATGCCAGACCAAGCCACCCATAGTTGCGGAGGCAAAGATTATTTAAAAAAGGTTGCGAAGGATTTAGCGGTTATGTCAAAATATACTTAGACTGAGTCTTTGCTTTTCACATGGACTTCACAGCAGATATGAAAGAAACCTCACTCAACCATCTTCTTTTGTAATTTTGTACGCCTTCTACAGCTGTAAAGTCTGTATTATTAGATAGAAGTAACGCAAGTCCCTTTAACATTGCCCTGTTCAAGATTTTCTTGTAAGTTTGCCGTTATAACAGCTGAAACCGGTTTTAGAATAGGCTTTTTAAGATAGCCTTGTCCATGATGAGTTTTATCTATTTTAATGTAGATATCTTTAAAGGCCATACACACGGATTTCTTTTTTCTCCAGAAAGCAAAAACAGTTTCAACAACAGATTGACATGGTAAAAAAACTTGTTAAATGACCAAACTACTCTTTTCTACTTAGATGAAAGCCGTATTCGTAATATTCAGATGCTTCGTGCCACATGACAAGAAGCGAGTTTGGAGGTTTCTAAAAAATACAGTTATGGAGAATTCCTTTTACCAAACACAAGAGCAGTTGATTGAATAAATTGAACAATCTTTGAATTTATATAATGATTAATTTACCGTCACATTTTTATTGAGGCAGCAGGCGATACAGCAGTACATCCATCGGGAACATCTTTTACTACCGTTGCATTTGCCCCTATTTTTGTACTATTACCTATGGTTACATCTCCTAATATTTTAGCTCCCACCCCTATTAATACATTGTTTCCAACCTTCGGTATACCATTACCAATTGAGCCAATTGTCACATGATGAATAATATACGCGTTTTCGCCAATTATTACCTCTGGATTTATAACAATTCCCTTTGCTCCGTGCGCGAGTACTAGTCCTTTTCCAATTTTACATTTAGCAGGAACTTCTGCACCTGCTATTAAAGTGAAATATATAAAATTAAGAATCTTATAAATTAAGTACAATAGCTGACGTACTATCGGTATTTTTACTTTATAGTAAATCCAATTACCGTACCTATAAATAACAACAGCTATTTTTGACATTTTATTGTCATTTCTTTTTAAATCTTCCTTTAAATTATTAAACACATTACCTCACCCACATTTAATTTATTATATTACTATACATAGTACCGAAAAAAGAGGGAGCGATAATATATTTAAGTTATATTTATCACTCTCAAAGACGTATACATAATCTCAGTAACCATTTTTTCTGATATGCTACCGATTGTATTTCAATGTAATAGTCGAAAGTACGGTAACTTCTCCATTATCATCAATGCAATTACCATAAACACCCAACTTATACGCATACTCATAGTTCGCTTTTTAAATTCCTTGAAAGACCTAGAGCGCTATCGCTTGGTGACCTCTTCGTAAAAGATTCCTTCTTATGAACCAATCTTTTACGAAAAGGGAAAACTATTATCAATCATATATAGCCTTAAAGTAAGCACCCTTAATAGGACCTGAGATCCATGTAATATCCCATGTCCACACTTGATTTGGCTTTTTGGCTAAATAGCTCTCCGGCAATTTCCGATTGTCTTTTTTGCTTCTGCCCCGATTGTTTTGCATGGACTCCAATCCTAATACACGATAAAAGCTAGATTCAGAGGCAATATAAATGGACTGGTCCACCAATTTAGGTACAATTTGAGATGGAGATAAGTTCGCAAATTCTTCCTTGTTAACTACCTCAATAATTTCCCACTTTTCTTCTGAGATTAGCTTGTTTTTGGGCTCTGGCCGTTGGGCAAGAGGACACCAATCTTCCTTAACTCTGCTCTCAGCTCCCCATCGTTCATAAGTACAAACACTTATAGTTAACTCTTTACTTTTAATCGCGCACCATTTTAATTGGCTTCTTGGATAAGTTCGACTGCTACCGCGCGATTTGACAGGCTAATCATTCTTCCTCATCGCCCCCTAGTCAAATAGGCCAGGGAATTTCGCCCTAAGCCTCTCGCAAATCTATACATGACACTCTCATGTCATACAGCTCTTATTATCTATTCATTTTAGTAATATTCCTACTTTCCAATGTTCAAATAAATTAGGATATTAATTAGAAATATAATGTAAATATATATGATTACTTCGTTTTCCTCTTTTAATACTTGATTTGAATCGATTCACGGCCATTTACCTATAAGCAAGCAGACCGCCAAACTTCAATCTATTTCTGTTCCTTGTTCTTTATAATTATAACATTAAAAGTTCTATACGACATTTATCCTAACCTGAAAGGTCCTTTCCTTTATAAATTAATATCTTAAGACATCCCTTTAATCTAATTTAATAAAAGCAGTTTTACTCCAATGTGATCATCAGAACACAATCCTTTATTTCATCAAAAACTGGTAATCACTCTGTACCATTAACTACTACAAAAAAATCAGTATAAATACAAAATTAGGAGGAAAAGGAAAAAAACTATCCTCTCTTTTTATAAATATCAACAAGTTTCAAGCAGTTATAGCTACAGAGATAAAAATGATTAATAATTAGTATTTAACTTTTATTTGATATTTTATTTAAAGCCTTTTTAAATAAAATTTTAGGACCTTTATTCATGATATCATTAACCAGATATAGTTTATTGTACTTTTTAAGATGTTTCTCCATATTATTAAGAAAATAATTTATATCTCCAATTTTTAAAGCGTGGTCATAACTTATGTGACTTTCTCTAGTGAGTCGCCTTCTCATTTCTTGAATCTGTCTTCTGCTTATTGATATTTTCTTGGTAGCCTTAACTCTTTTTTTAGGTCGCCACTGTCCTTTATAATCTTCTTTGTACAATCTATATCCTAATTCATCTCTTCTATGTCGAAAATTAGCATCTTGTGATTTTACAATATCTTCCTCACTTATTTCATCAACTATAATTCGACCGCCTTCTATACCTTCTTTTAAGAGATTGGATATTATAGGATTTCTAACAAGTACGACATTATTACCTTTTCCATCTGCCGAGTATTTTGGTAGCCATGCATCTCCAATTGTTATATCTGCTGTTTCATTCATAACATCATCACAAAAATCACAAGGGTTGCTTTTGAAGAAACCATGCCCCCAATTATTCCCTAACAAGTCAATCATTCTATTACTAATTATTACTTCTTCACCAGAGTCTTCTCCAATAAGTTCTACCCCATACTGATCTGCAGGCGCGTTAATTAACTTTTTCCGGAAATTTATTGATTTTAGTTTTCCTGGTTTTATTCCGGATTGCCAAGCTAAGCTATCCGCAAACCTTGAACTTTTTTGACCACCACATATTAAACCGACCGTAAAATGAATTCTTTCGTTTATAATAGGATCTTCTTTTGCAAGTAATCTAATTGTTTTTATGAAACAGGGAATACCTATAATAGCATACCTACCCGGATTATGTTTTACTTTACTAATTACTTCTGATATTTCAACAGGATAGTATTTAGTCTTTGCTCCATTTTGTATTTCCTCTATAGAATTAGAGATATCAAATTTAAATAATCTTGGAATATCTTTATTATTATTCTCTTTAACATGTATAACTCCATCAATTAAATCTTTTCTAAAAAGTTCAGATAAAATCCATGTTCCAAATCCCCCAGAACTAGCATTTTTACGATAGTCACCCTCTGCTACATGCCCAGCGTAAAGTTCCTTATAGTATCCAAGTTTATTATCATATTTAATGTCATGTATCTCGTTATACAAATTTTTACTAATCTCATCTTCATTTGGACTTTCGTTAGAAAAAGGACAGACACTCAGAACTGAAACCTCTTGATTTTGATTAGTATTCTCCTCAAGGTTTACATTCGCTTTGAACTCACCATATTCATTTAACTGCATTTTAATATTTTTATTAACAACTGCGCATCCTCCGCAACCAATACAAAAATCATTCTTAATGACAGTATTATATAATTCTTTTATATCCGTCATATTTCCACCCTCTATTTTCTCAATTATAAAATAATTAATATAACTTTTCTAAATATTATTATTTCCTTTTGAATAACGATTTAATTTCAAAGATTTCATCACGGTCAAAATTATTAATTAAAATAATAGAAATAACAATAAAAATAATGATACCTGCTAAAAACCTATATATTAATTCAAAGTGATTAAATAAAATTGAAAAGACGACTATCCCCACTAAAATAGGGAGCTGACAGAGTAATTTACGACTAATATGAGATTTAGTTACATATTTATTTAAAGTAAGTAAATAACCGAGCATTAATAGACCATCTGTAACAATAATTAATAACGCTGCAGCGATTCCGCCATGAATTGGGATTAATAAAAAGTTTAATCCAACATTAATAATTGCTATAATTGATTGAATTTTTATTTTCTTCCTAATTAGATTATCAGTAGTCAAAATAGCACCTACTGAGCTAGAAAAAAATCTAAACGGTATAGCAATTATCATTATACAAAGAATAGTAGAAGAGATAATTTCTTCACTACCAAATACAATAGATGTCAGTTCATTTGAGAACATTAATATTATACTAGTTGCAAAAAAACCTAATAGTATCATAATTTTATTCAACAATTTATAAAATTTCAGATATTTTTCTCTATTAGTTTTACTCCACTCGAAAAATTTAGGATATAAAACTTGATTAAATAATACAGTTGGAAAAAAGTTAACTAATTCAGTTATTCTAAATGCAACTGAATAATACCCTACTTCTACCGGGGTCCTAAACGCTGATAAAATTGCGGCATCCGATTGATGATATAATTGAAACATAGATCCAGCAGTTCCAAATTCTAATGATTGTCCAATTAGCTCCTTTATTGGTTTATTTACTAGGGATACCGTAATTTTTTTAAACACTTTAAAACGTTTTCCTTCCCATAAAAGTAATAATGCAGCTATTAATAGAGAGACAAATTGTGGCCAAATTACTAGCTGTAAAACATCTACATTCAGCAATATGCAGAAAATTGTAGTAATCCATTGAGATGAATTAATAAATAAATTATTAACAGCTAGTCTAGAATAATCTTGTTTAATCTGTAAAAGAGTAGTCATTACCATCAAAAAAGAGGCCCTAAAAAAGCTTATTCCTGACATATATGCAATTATTTTAATCGTATTATCATATTGAAAAGAAGTTAACCATATAAATAATATTATATAAGTAATACAGGAATATATTATACTTGTATATAATGTTAATTTAATTAGTTCACTAATTTTCATCCTTGAGTTAACAGACATTTTCAGAGCTGCTTGTTGTAAGCCAAAGTCCGGTAAAAACAATAAAAAAGACGTTATTGCAATTGCAGATGCGTACAAACCATAATCTTCAGTCCCCAAATATCTAACAACAAAAAGGCTAATAAAAGGACCCATTATTTTAGAAATATACTGAGCCATTAATAATAAAATAGGCCCCATTGCCCTTGATTTTTTAAAATCATCAATTTTTTTCATTTCTCATCCACTTTTTTCAATCTCGAATTATATTATTCGGAATTAAAACTTTTTTAGTTCTACAAGAAAGCATCACTTCACTTGTAATGCCCCTTTTAAATACTTACAAACTTTATTTCGCTCGCCTTCTACAATACTTTCAACATGAAAAAAATCAACCTCAAATATCTCTTCATTAGAATCAAAATTAATATTTTTGAATAATCTTGAATTAAGCTGAAATGTAGATAAAATTGTGTCTATCCTCGAATTCATAGATGGTTCGTGTCCTCTTCTATCAAAAACGATAAATGGCGTCTCCATTAATATAGAGAATACAACACCGTGAAAAGAATCTGTAAAAAATAAACTTGCTGAGTTTATATAATCAATAAACTCACTTGGTCCTTGAACGAATGTATCAGCTTCATTCATATCAGCCAAATTTACAATTTGTAAATCATTTTTCTTAGAGATTTCTTTTATAATGTTTTTATTCTTCTCAGAAACCCCACCTAAAAAATATGTTAATAAATAATTCTTAGTAGGTTTATTAGATGCAGCTTTAGAAACGGATATCCATTTTTCTTTTGTAAGCATTAATGTAGGGTCTACTAATACTGGAGTATCTCTCCCCGTTAAATCCTTAATAATGTTTGCTCCAGCATTTTCCCTAACAGACAAATTCGACATTTGTGATAACCAAAGCTTGTATTTATCTACGTATTCTATCGGTATTTCTGAAACTCCAAAGCTTGGGGCGTATGCTATTCGCTTTGATGGAGGAGCAAAGGTTAGAAAATCAATGGATGAACCATATCGAAATGCTGGATTCCACACCTGGTCACTCCCAGTAACAAAATAATCATATTTATTCGATAAGTCACTCGGTATATTGTTTTCTGCTATAGTAATTTCAGCTTCTTTTATATATGTTGATGTAAAAATTTTAAACGACTCTACTTTTTTATTCGTTAAATAATTTAATTTATTTTTATTTATCAACTTCCATATTTTAAAACTAACCTTGTTATACGCTTCTTTTACCGGTAATTCAATAAGATTTTTTACTTTAGCTATTTTAGTTATTTTATTTGGATTTAAAAGTGCATAATTAGTACTATTAACAATAGTTTCAACTTGAAACCCAAAAGATTTTATTACCTCTTGCGCAGCATAATTTTGTAACCTATTTCCATAATTTTGATAATCGTTTATTGTTAATATGGCAATTTTCTTCATTATTAATCCCCTCTAATAGTCATCTACGATATTAATTATCTTTCTATTTATAACCTTTGATATTAGATATCTCATCATAAAAACTATTAACTTCAACTTTAATATTTTCCCAATAAAATTTCTTTGCCTCTTTAAAAGTTTTTTCTCTTATAAGGTTATACTCATCAATACTCATATTATCAATATTAATAATATGATTTATAAGTTCTTTATTAGAATTAAAATGTCTTGTCGTGGAAAGTGAATAGTCACGAATAGCATCTAAATCTGTGGCTATTGTTGGTACTCCTAACGCGTGTGATTCTAATAACGCATTATTCGCAGTTGCAAATGTAACAGGTAAATAGTTTACATGACTGTTTGCTATAACATTCATATATTCAGTTTCATCTAAATATTTATAGATTTTAACATTTTGATATCTTCCAAATTCCTCATGATATTTTTTATCTAAGCCCAGCATATGTAATTCCCAAGACTTAGATTCTCTCTGAATAAAGTTTAATAAATCAGTTACTGATTTATAATCTCTGAAGTTTGAACCGATTATTACAATCTTTAAATTTTGCTTATCAGACATCATAACTGGTTGCGATACCAATTGATTTATACCATGAGGTATGAACTTAACCATAATATTTGGGAAATATTCCTTAAGAGTGTTAGATTGTTCCTGACTTAAAGTAATAATGCCATCTAATTTTGAAAAGGCATTATACCTTATATTTGCTGCAAATTTTCGAGGGTGATTTTTTTCTAGCCAATCTACAGGTAAATGTACGGTGGCTACGCTAATTTTGTTTTTAGGAACACTAAACATAATATGATTTTCCGGATATATGAAATGAATTATATTATAGTTTTTATATTGTAATGGTATTAGTAAGTCAAAAATTAATAAGTTTATTTTTCTCATTAATGAACCAAACTTACTATTACCGAATAAATAAGAGTTAGCATTTAAAAATTTATTTGATATATGTGGAACTAAATGATGATATCCACTAGAATTTGAATGATGCGGAAAATTAAAACCACATGCTAAGACATTATTCTTTAGTACATTCATAGTTTTTCTCCTAATATTATTATAAAAATATAATAAAAATTCCAAGCGTAAGTGTACAGACCACAAATAATTCTAGATAAATCTCGATATATTTTTTATCAGATTTATATTAAAAATAATTAATTAGGATTCATGTAACAACTTCTTGCTATATAAATTACTTTCCACATAGTGGCCCCTTTTAAGTTCGGGATAAATAATTTACGATGTTAATTTAAATAACACCATAAAGAAGAGTCAAACATGACCCTTCTTTATTCCAAATATTTATCTATCATTTTTATCATCAATAATAATCTTCATTAACTATAATAATTATAAAAAGCTCACACAGGATTTATCTATTTATTGTATAACAGTGTTCTTCAATTTCATCCCATGTCATATAAACACGTACAATATCCTCCTCAATTAACTGAGTTCCGGACTGAACTTCTATCATTTCAAAATCCGATACTGCTTTAAGTGCGTGTTTATCACCTGCTTTAATTTGCAAAACATCTCCAGCGCGTACAACTTGTAATCTGTCATTATGAGCAAATATACCTTCACCTTTTATGACGGTCCATACTTCACTTCTTAGAGAATGATATTGATAACTTAGATTAAAACCTGCTTTCACTAAAATTCTTTTAGTCAATACTTCATTCTCTTTATCAACTTTTGTATAGTCCAAGACTCGATACCAGCCCCAACGTCTTTCTTCATACATAGGTCTATTATCAAATTCGCTAACTATATCTTTTATTTTTGGCGTTTCCTCTTTATTAGCAACTAGGATACCATCCGGACTTGCAGCAACTACAACATTCGGGACACCAAGTAATGTAATTGGAATATCTAGTTCATTAATTAAATGTGAATCTTTGCAGTCTTTACTGATGACTCCTTTTCCAATTTGATTTACACCCATCTCCTCAGTTAACGTATTCCAAGTTCCAAGGTCCTTCCAATAACCATCATATGACACTGCAACAATATCATTAGTTTTTTCAACTACTTCATAGTCAAAACTTATCTTTGGTAAATTATCATACTGTTTCAATAGCTCTTCATAATGAATAGGAAATCCCTTTTCTATCATAAGATTAATAATGAAGCTTAATTTAAATGCAAATACCCCGCTGTTCCAAAGTGCTCCTTTAGAAATTAATTTATTAGCTTCTTCTTCAATAGGCTTTTCAATAAAATGATCTACGTGAATATATTCTTTCCTATTTTTATAATTAGGAACAATATATCCATATTTAGAAGATGGATAGGTCGGATTAATTCCAATAAGTGCTAAATCAGCGTCGCTTTCTTGAATTACGCTCTCTAAATCTTTTATTTTATTAAAATAAGAACTATGAACATATGGATCAACAGGTAAAATAGCTACTACTTCATTTAACCCTGTGTCCTTCTGAGAATATAAATACGAAGCAGCAAGAGCAATTGCTGGAAAAGTATCACGTCGACATGGTTCAATTATTAAAGGAACATCAGAACCTAATTGATTATACATAATATCCACTTGTGATTTATTAGTAGCAATAACTGCGGAATCTTTTAGTCCTATACTTTCTAATTGCCCCCATACACGCTGTACCATTGATTCTAATGTTTCATTATGTCCTTCCAAAACCTTTAAAAATTGTTTTGAACGAGCATCATTAGACAACGGCCATAAGCGTTTCCCAGAGCCTCCTGATAATAAAACTAGTTTCATTTAGATTACCTCTCCTATGTTAAATTGTTCTACTATTTTTCGATCAACGAATGCTTTAAATTCATCTTTAAAACGTTCAGGGGAAAATTTCACAGCATTTTCTCGACAATTTTCTGCTACAAAAAGATAATCATTTAATTCAAATTCTCTTACAGCTTGCTTAATTGCTTCTGGAGTTTGCTCATAAAAAAAGAGCCCCGTTGGCTTCTCTGACATCCTATATGAAACAACGGTTTCAAGAGCCCCACCCTTTCCAAATGCAATCACTGGTGTTCCGCATGCCTGGGCTTCTACTGGTGTTATGCCAAAATCCTCCTCTGCTGCAAAAACAAATGCCTTTGCTCTCTGCATATAATCCTTCAATACATCATTTGGTTGAAATCCTAATAACTCAATATTATTAGAAGCCTTTGATTTAATCTTTGCAAAGTCAGGCCCATCACCAATTACAACAAGCTTTCTTTCAGGCATTTGATTAAATGCTTCGACAATTAAATCTAACTTCTTATAGGGCACCATTCTAGAAGCAGTCAAATAAAAATGGTCTTTGTTAGTTTTAATTGTAAAGGCTGAAATATCTACTGGAGGATAAATTGTCTGGGATTCACGACGATACACCTTCCAAATACGACGTCCAATAAAATCAGAATTAGAAATGAAATAATCAACACCATTTGCCGTTCTATAGTCCCAATTTCGGATTTTATACAAAATATTTCGTACAAAAAAACCTTTTAATCCTTTATCAATTCCTGATTCTTTTAGGTATTGATGTTGTAAATCCCATGCATAACGAATCGGTGAGTGTACGTATGAAATATGCAATTGATCGGGGCCAGTAATAACACCTTTGGCTACAGCATGAGAACTTGAAATTACTACATCATAAGCTGATACATCCAATTGTTCAATTGCTTGTGGCATAAGCGGGAGATAATTTCGATAATATTTCTTTGACTTTGGAAGCTTTTGAATGAAAGAAGTCGTTACCTTTTTTTGCTTAATAAAACCTCGCTCTTTAGAATCAATAAAATCAACAAGACTGAACAAATCTGCATCAGGATATATATCAATAATTTGTTCAAGCACCTTTTCAGCACCTGCATACGTAACTAGCCAATCGTGGATAATTGCTATCTTCACTTAGTTAATACCTCCTCTATTACCTTTATTGTTTGCTCTGCACACCTTTCCCAAGTAAATAATTCAGATCTTTTGAATCCCTTTTCCCGCATATCACTTTGAAGTTGTTTATCGGAATAAAAAGCAAGTATTTTTTTTGCAATATCATCAGCATCATGTGGATTGAAATATAAAGCCGCATCTCCACATACTTCAGGAATAGAAGCTGCATTAGAAGCTATAACTGGTGTTCCACATGCCATCGCTTCTAAAGGTGGAAGACCAAACCCTTCATAATATGATGGAAAAACCATAGCATCTGCATTTTTCACAATTTTAATTAATTTATTATCCTCAATATAGCCAGTAAACTTCACTCTTTCATTCATAGATTGAGAAAGCCTAATAACTTCTTCATCACCAGTAATAAAACCATCTTTTTTACCTATGATGATTAAATCATATGGAACTTTTTTTCTAATTGTATCAAACGCTATAATAAGATTTTTTAAATTTTTATGTGGCTTTACATTTCCAATATAAATTAGATAAGGGTTAGTTATATTTTCCACTTCTATATCTTCAATATTTCTCCATATATCATCAACACCATTATAAGTAATTGCAATTTTCTTATCCTCTATATTTACATACTTAACTATTTCCCTTTTAGAAAATTCCGAAACCGTTAAAATATATTTACACTTTTTCTTTATTAAGGGAAAAATAGCTTTCGTATATATTTTCTGCATAAGTGACAATTGTTTAAAATGTGCCAAATGATAAACATCATGAATGGTAACTACCATTTTCCCTTTATATAAAATAGGTATGTTTATATGAGGAATCCATAGTAAATCATATTTTTTTGCAAATTCACTTAATGAAAACATTTCTTTTAAAGAATAAATAGGAGCCTCATAATTAACAATTGTCACATTAGTACTATCAAACCTTAACGAAAGTTCTTTTTCATCTCCCAAAAGGAAGAATTGATTATTTTCCATCGTTTTAATTACTAGGGGCAGGACATTTTTCAAATAAGTTCCTATGCCGGAAAATTCCAACATCCTCATATCAACCGCAATTTTTTTTTTCATTTTTTCATCTCCCAGCCGAGCCTTTACATAACCTGAGAAAACTAATTATTATGGGAAGAAATAGAACCACTTCCCTTATCTACAAGTACTTTATTAAAAAACTCTTTTCTAAACCTTTCCTCATTTAAATATTTTCGAGCAAGCGTTAGTCCGTTAGCGGAAATAATTCGTCTTAAATTTTTGTCATGAATAAGCAATTCTATTTTATCAGCCAAATCTAAGTAATCTCCTGCATTATGCAACATGCCAGTACTTTTTTCTGTAATAATCTCTTTTGCACCGCCTGCCGTTGAAGCAATCACCGCAAGTCCAGAAGACATGCCCTCCAAAACAACTGTTGGGAATGGATCATCCTTAATCGAGCAATGTACTAAAATATCCATTTGCTTCATTAAATCTTCAATATCTGATCTTTTCCCCATAAAATTTACTCTATGTTGAATTTCTTCAGCTAAACTTCGAATTTCCTTTTCATATTGTTTATCTAAAAAGGGACCAACTATATAATATTCTACCTGTAGATTAGATTTAGCATTAACCTTCTTTGCGGCCTTCAATAAAACGTGAAGTCCTTTCCATTCTGCAATAGATCCAATAAATAAAACCCTAACTATATTATTAGAACCTCGATAATATAGTTCCCGCTCTTTTTCAATTAGAGAATTTTGTTTAATACCATTGTGAACCACATCAATATTTTGAGGTGAGAATCCTATTGACGTTAAATCTTCTTTTACACTATTTGAAACAGCAATTATTTTATTAGGTCTCTGCTTTAATAAAAAACTAATAAATTTAACCAATTTATCTTGGGAATAAAAATCATGTACTTGTAATACTATTTTCACTTTTAAACCAATAGATGCAATCGCTGTGTACAATAAAGACGGTATATTATTCACATGAACATAGTTTGGCTTTCGATTAATTATTATCTTACGCAATGGAATTAGAGAATGAAAAATCTTCGTTATTTTTGAAAAACCTAGGTTGCTTCTATCTAAAGGAAGTAAACTTTCTATCTTTAAAGTTTCAAATCCACAATTAGAAAAGTATTCTAATTGTGGATTTGAACCTGAAACTATTAAAACGTCTGATTTATAATCTTCATACAAAATTGAAGTTACTTTTTCTGCACCAGAAGCTATTTTCCCCTGTGTAACTATCATAATCTTCAAATTAGCCACCAACTTAATAAATTATTAACATAAACCCATTTTTTAGGCTCTCTTATCGTTAAAAGCAAATACTGATTGATTGTTAAACTTCATATGTTCAGTAAGCACCTCTTTTTGCCAGTACACTTACAATAGTTTTAATTAATATTTTTATATCAAATAATAAAGATTGGTTATAGACATAATGTAACTCTAATTCTACTCTTTCAGGATATCCAACATCACTTCTTCCACAAACCTGCCAATACCCAGTCACCCCCGGTTTAACTGAAAGAAAATCAACAGTTTTATCCCCATATTCCTTTAATTCTTCTCTGACTACTGGCCTAGGTCCAACTAAGCTCATATCACCTTTTAAAACATTTATAAATTGAGGTAATTCATCCATACTTGTGCTTCTGATAAGTTGCCCAAATTTGGTTATTCTTGGATCTTCATGAGGTTCTAACTTATAATTATTAGCAATATATTTTTCATATAAAGCCTTATCACTTTTTAGTTTTTCTTCTGCATTTACAACCATAGAACGAAACTTATAAATGTAAAATTCTTTACCACTTTGACCAATTCTAACTTGCTTAAAAAAGACAGGGCCTTTATTTTCCCCAAATAGATAAAAGAATAAGAAAATAATTATAACTGGAAGTAAAATAATTAAACCTACTAAAGCACCTAAAATATCGATACACCTTTTAAATATATGACTAACTGCACTTCCCTTTTCAATAGACACCTTACTAATTTGTTCTTCGGTATTATACTGAACCTTCACCACTTACAAAACACCAGCCTTATCCTTATTCATTTTCTCTCCTATTTTTAATTTCATAAATTCAAGAATTTCTGATTCTAAATCCTGGTGTTGTAAAGCAAATTCAATTGTCGTTTTGACAAAACCGATTTTTTCCCCAACGTCATAACGTTTACCTTGAAAGTCATATGCAAATACTCTTTGAATCCTATTTAACTCTTGAATCGCATCTGTCAATTGAATCTCTCCACCTGCACCTGTTTGCTGCTTGTCCAAAAACATAAAAATTTCAGGAGTCAAAATATAACGGCCCATAATCGCTAAGTTAGAAGGCTCTGTTCCTTTTGCAGGCTTCTCAACAAAGTTTCTCACCTGATAACGTCTGCCGTCAGTTGTTAGAGGATCGATAATTCCATAACGATGGGTATCATCATCTGAAACCGTCTGCACTCCAATTACAGAAGCTCGAGTTTCATCATATTGATCCATTAACTGTTTTAGACATGGTGTATCACTTTGGACGATATCATCACCTAACAGAACGGCAAACGGCTCATCGCCAATAAAATTGCGGGCACACCAAACCGCATGGCCTAATCCTTTTGGTTCTTTTTGACGAATATAATGGATGTTTGCTAGAGTGGAGGAGTACTGGACTTTCTCTAGTAATTCCGTTTTCCCCTTTTCAATTAGGTTTTGTTCTAGCTCAGGGGCATTATCAAAGTGGTCTTCGATTGAACGTTTCCCTTTCCCTGTAACAATAATAATATCTTCAATTCCTGAGGCAACCGCCTCTTCAATGATATATTCAATAGTCGGCCTATCTACTATAGGAAGCATTTCTTTCGGCATCGCCTTTGTTGCCGGTAAAAAGCGTGTACCCAGACCAGCCGCTGGAATAATCGCTTTACGGACCTTTTTCAATTAGATTCCCTTCTTTCCTTAGTTTTAAATAGTATTAGTTTCTAATGATAGAAAACGAAAAATAGTCGTTTGTTCTATCATTAGAAACTAATAGAATACTTCATTTATTAATTATTAGATATCCAATAAATCATTATGGGCATCTAACCCACCCTCACATTACGCTCTCGACAACATGTGTCTAAGGGCTTAATCCATAAGTCCCACAGCGTAACCGAGTACCTCCATTGATAACGGACAGGAGATATCGCCAAAAGAGTATTTAGTTGGTTAGTTGGTAGTTGGTTAGGAAAACCTTAAAACGTGTTAGAGGCGCTTACCAGTCCAACTAAGCCCTAACCAACTAACCAACAGTTCGTATCAATCCATTTAGCAATCTTCCGACCTCATCAGCAGATGATAGTATATGATTATATTCACTTGAATCTATATAGCTTAAATCCTTTGCTAATAACAATTGATATTTCACTTCTTCCAATGACCCTCTTGCCATCAGTAAAAACCGCTTATAATCTTTGCTCGATCCACGGGCTTTGCCTTCCACGATATTACTTGGCACCGAAACAGCTGCCCTTCTCATTTGCGAAACCAAGCCAAACTGTTCATCCTTAGGAAACCCTTTAGTTATCTCATAAACCTTCAGAACCAATTCATGTGACTTTTGCCAAACGATTAATTTACTCTTGTCATTGTACATGGAAGCACCTGCTTTGTTATTGGTTGGTTAGTTGGTTGGTTTTTAGTTGGTTAGGAAAAACCTTACGCCGCGTAGGGGCATCTAGCCTGTCCAACTAACCCCTAACCAACTTTCCAACTCCCCTAAAATATCCCTAAAAACTTCTTCCGCACAATCTTCTCAGGAATCTCCTTATTCACGCTCTGATTTTTAACTAGCAACTCTGCATTTTCCTTCAACAAGTAAACCATGTCGTGTCCGAAGTTCCTCTCCACCGCGTCCATTGCCTCTGCCATCTTAAATGAGCGGCTGCTCACATTATGGGCATCTGACGCAATAAAGTGGGTCAGATTGGCTTCTATCAACTGATGGGAGAACTTTTTGATTTTTTTGCCGAAATACCCGCAAACACTTCCAGCTGTGACCTGTGTTAATGCTCCGTTTTTTACAAACTTGTACAGCATATCCGGATTCTCTATCAGCTCTTGATTTCGTTCTGGGTGAACAATGATTGGAAGTAGCCCTTCTGTTTGGATTTCGAACAACAGCCGTTCTGCATAACGTGGTACATGACCTGAAGGAAATTCAATAAACAAATAGGAGCTTTCTGCTAATGGAAGAATCTTGCCGCCTTCTAGATAATCTTCGAGGATCTCTCCGTATAAGCGATTTTCCTGTCCAGGCAGAATCTTAAGCGGGATGTCCTCTTTTACAAGTTGTTGGTTTAAATAGGAAACCTTTTCTAGGATGGATGTTTTTTCATTGATGTATTGGTTGTTTTTATGATGTGGAGTGGCGATGATTGTTCGTATTCCTTCTTGAACTGCTTCTTTTGCCATTAGAATCGAATCTTCAATTGTTTGTGCGCCGTCATCTATTCCCGGCAGTATATGACAATGGATATCAATCATCCTTTACACCCCCTAAATATTTGAATATGTAAATATAGAAAAAGTAAATAGACTCAATTTTTACAAATTTATGATTTTGCGTTTTTTTCGTAGGTATGGCCAGTCTTACATGTGATTTTTATGCAAAAAAACAATTAATTTGATATTAATTGTCAGATTATTATCATAATACAACGAAATGACTATAAAAAGAACCTTTTATTCTATAAAATTTATATCTTTTTTCCTATAAACCATTCCATTTATTTTGATTGACTTTTCACAAACATATCTATCATATCATGAATTACCCCAGTTGTATGTCGGATTTTGTTATATCCTATTGGAATTTGTATATTTTATACGAAATACCGACTAGTACAATATTAATTAAACTATCTTTTTGCCCATCTGTGAAGGAAAAATTATTATTTGGTATTTTTTACATGGAATTAAAATGGGAGAGGATAGAAAAAAAGACAGTGGAAATCCGCTCCAACTGTCTTTATCTCTGTCCCTTTAGCCTATTGATTTAGCTTACTCGCCATAAATTTCAGCAAGTCTTCCCGTAAATCTTCATGCTGCAAGGCAAATTCGATTGTTGTTTCGATAAAGCCAAGCTTTTCTCCCACATCATACCGCTGACCTTCAAATTCATAGGCAAACACACGCTGAATCTGATTCAGCTGCTGGATGGCATCGGTCAGCTGGATTTCCCCGCCTGAGCCAACCTCTTGCTTATCCAGAAACATAAAGATTTCCGGTGTAAAGATATATCTGCCGATGATGGCGAGATTCGATGGCGCTGTGCCTTGCGCAGGTTTCTCGACAAAGTTTCGGACTTGATAGCTGCGGCCGAAACTTTCCACCGGATCAATGACTCCATAACGATGTGTTTCACTTTCAGGAACCTGCTGAACGCCGATAACAGATGAAAGAGTTTTTTCATGCTGAATCATGAGCTGCTTTAAGCATGGTGTTTCGGCCTGGACGATGTCATCGCCGAGCAGCACCGCAAATGGCTCATCGCCGATGAAATTCCGCGCACACCAAACGGCATGGCCGAGTCCCTTTGGTTCCTTTTGGCGGATATAATGGATATCCACCATATTGGCAATATTGCGGACTTCTTCTAACAGCTCGTATTTCTCCTTGCTGATAAGGTTTTGTTCAAGTTCGACGGCATGGTCAAAATGATCCTCTATCGAGCGTTTTCCTTTCCCCGTGACGATGATAATATCTTCGATGCCTGACTGGATGGCCTCTTCGACAATGTATTGAATCGTCGGCTTATCGACAATCGGGAGCATTTCCTTCGGCATCGCTTTTGTCGCCGGCAAAAACCGGGTGCCGAGTCCCGCTGCCGGGATAATCGCTTTACGTACCTTCTTCAAACCCATCTCCCCTTGGTTTATTTATTTTCATGCTTTCATTTATATTATTAATGGTATCATGTTTTATTCTTTTTAGGGGAGCAGGAGCGCTCTATTCATTTCTATATTTTTCATCGTAAACCGACGTTTTTCTCCTTTTTTCTGTTGGGGTTCTTTTGAGTGATGGATGGAGAAATAGGTTTATGTGAAACAGCTGCTTTTTTGAATAAAGAGCGGTTTTTTTCAATGGGTTGGGATTTTGAAAACGTTTTTCTTCTATTATATTAGTTGGTTAGGGAAAGCACTTCCTAACCAACTATTCCCGATTTCATTGCGCAAATATGTTGCGTACTTTTTCAACGACTACTGATGAACCTGTTTCCTGAACTCCTTCGACCATCATGGCAATGAGGAGGGAAGGATTTTCTGTATTGTAGGCAACAAACCAGCCGTTTTCGGTGCCTTTTTCACCCTGCTTTGCTTTCAGCTCGGCGGTGCCGGTTTTCCCTGCCAAGGGCATTCCCTGTATATAGGCTTTATGTGCTGTGCCCCGCGGGTCATTAACGACTTTTTGCAGGATAGTATGGATTACGGCTGCTTGTTCTTCCGTGATGACGTTCTGCTTCCATGCTTTGCCGAGCTCGTTCTCAATCAACAACGTTGGCATAATCAGATTGCCATTATTAATGAATGGTGTGTAAGTTGCTGCGAGATGGAGGATGTTCATTTCCACCTGTGCTTGTCCATAGCCTGAATCAGCCAAGAGAATGTCACTATCCATTGAGCCTGTCTTTGATGGTTGGAGCGGGAAAAGGTATTTCATTTCTTCTTCAAAGCCAAACCCCTTCAGGCCGTCTGCTAGCTTGTCCTTTCCAAGTGTGAGGGCAGCCTGGGCATAATAAATATTGTCTGAGTAAAGCAGGGATTTTTCCAAATCAACCGGCGTTCCCGGGTCGGTGACTCTTGTGACGTAATAATTGCCCCAGGAAGAATCCTTCTGCCACTTGAGGCCCGTCACGGTGATGGCTGTTGCGGGATCAAGTGTTCCTTCTTTAAGGGCGATAGCTGCTGTGAGCGGTTTGATCACCGAGCCCGGTGCATAGGTCGCACTGAAACGGTTCAGCAGGGGTTTGAGCGGATTGTCCTGCAGTGCCGTCCATTGCTCGGCTGTCGCTCCTAATGACAATAGGTTCGGGTCAAAGCTTGGCGAGCTGACTAAGCCGAGTGTTTCACCTGTTTTCGGATGGATAGCCGCAGCGGTTCCTGCTTGACCTGCCAGCTGCTCGAATAATTTTGTTTGAAGTGCTATGTCAATCGTCAGCTGCACGGTTTCGCCGTCCTTGACTTCTTTTTCCGCGAGTACGGTTTCGGTTCCGTCCGCTTTCTTTATTTTAATGACGACGCCATTTTCTCCTTTGAGCTTTTCGTCGAGTACCTGTTCAAGGCCTCTTTTTCCGATAGAGTCATTGGCGGTGTAGCCTTTTCCTTTCCGTTTTTCCAGCTCCTCTGCAGTGATGGGGCCGACATAGCCGATCAGATGGGCGGCCGCTTCTTTCATTGGATACACTCGTGCGGCGACTTGTTTGGTGTTAACGGATGGAATCGTTGTTAGTTCCGCCGCAAGTTCACGTTCTTCTAGCGGAAGCTTTTTAATCGGGACGAAATACTCTGGCTTTACCCATGAGGCGTTCAGGGCATTGTTGATTTTTTCTGTGGTGATGCCTAGCTTGGCCGCGAGCTGGGTAATGATTTCCTCTTTTTGTTCGCCCATTTCCGCTGGAACGATGCCCACCTCATATACCTGGCCGTTGACTGCGAGGCCCTGACGGTTGCGGTCGATGATTTCGCCGCGCTTGGCTGTGACGGTTGACAGGCCGATTTTTGCCCCTTCTTCCAGATCAGGGAAGATGTAGGTTGTGTTCCAATCGATGGCCCATTGATCCTCGTTGTTTTTTTCTTCTTTTATGAGTGTGGCTTGATGGTCGAATGTGATTTCTCCGGCGACGCTATTCATGCTGGCGGAGAAGGGATAGGTCACTTTGTCTTCTTTTGTTTTTTCTTCGTTTTCTGGTTTCGTGAATGTGGCTTTGAGCTCGGCGATCTCTAGGTCGTTGTAGTATTTTTCATAGCGATTGACGAAATCTTCTTTGGTGATGGACTCTTGTGCTCCCGTTGATAAGAGCTCATACATGTCAGCGAATTTCTGCTTATTCCAAAGGTTTATGTATTGGGTCATGGTGTCTGCCGGCTCTGGTGCTTTGTTGCAGGCAGTGAGGATCAGTAGCATGATTGGTATAAGTGCGTAATAGAGTTTTTTCATCGTTTTCTGTCGCCTCCTTGGGGTTAGTGTTCCACTAAGGGTGGATTTTAGTTATGGGATTGGTTGTTGGGTTTGGATCTGATTGGCTGGGTTCTACTAGGGCTTCTTCATAGAATTTTCGTTTCGAGATTCGGACTGAGTTTGCCTGTTGGCTGCTTACGATGTCCGAATGAGGCTCCGGTTCGGACTCTGCCCCTTTATTTTTTGTTTTTGCTGTCTGAATAATACTCAGGTTCGGACTCTGCTCCCTTGCTTTTGGCTTTTCCTGTCCGAATAAACCACCTCGACCATGAATCTACACTTTTTCATCCTTCCGGCAATAAAAAAAGAGACTCTCTGTTGCCGGCTCTGAAGCAGGCCATTCCAGTTCGTCTCGTGATAGTGTTTATGTTCAATTGTTTTGCGAAAAGATACTGCGCAGGTCGCCTTCCATGTCCTGCAGAAGTTCTTTCGTGGAGATTCTTTCGTCCGTTTCTCCTTTTTCATACATCTTTTGCAGCAATTTTTTAAACAGCTGCATTTGATCTGACGCTTGCTCCTTCATTTTCTCACCTTTCTTCTTCATTCAATCTCATTCCTATATGATAGTTACTGTCGTTATTTGTCTTGTTGTAAGTGAGTATTTGAACACACGCATGTGTCTATCATACTCATTATCTACTAATTTGGCAATATTTATCAAAACATTCTAATATCTCTCAAAAAATCTATTATTTTATTTGTAGAATATGATAGAATAAGGTTATATTATGTGATTTTTGGGAGTGAATGTCAATATGGAAAAAATGGTTGCCACTATCGCCACTGCAGCCTTCCTGTCGACCGCGTTTTCGTCGACAGCGTTAGCCAGTTCCTACACAGTCCAGAAGGGGGACACCCTTTTTAGCATTGCTAAAAAACACGGTACGACTGTTGATCAATTAAAACAATTAAACGGCTTGACATCAAATCAGATTTATGTGAATCAGAAGCTCCAAATTAGCAGTACAGAAACGGCGGCACAAGATACCGCAGCGCCGCAGCCAGCTTCTGCAACGCCTGCTCCTGCACCAACTCCTGCACCTGCTGCGAATGCAGCTTCTGCTTCTTATACGGTTGTAGCTGGAGATACGTTAAGTAAAATTGCCTTTCAGCATGGCATGACACTCGCTGACCTGCGCTCCTTAAATGGAATCTCTGGTGATTTGATTTATTCTGGTCAAGTATTAAAAGTATCTGCAAGCAGTACGTCTGCTGGAACCTCCTCATCCGCACCCGCTTCGGCAGCAGCCGCTTCAGGCTCGACTTATACCGTTGCAGCTGGGGATACACTAATAAAGATTGCCAACAGATATGGCATTTCACTTGCTGAGCTGAAAAGCTGGAACGGAATTTCAGGTTCTCTCATCCATCCAGGACAAGTATTAAGTGTAGGAGGTCCTGGTTCTAGTGCAAATACGAGTGCACCGGCTGCAACAGCGCCTACACAGTCATCCTCTACAACAACTAATGCAGGAACATCGGAATATGTGATTAAAAGCGGTGATACATTAGGTACGATTGCCTTACAGGTCGGCTTGAATGTTGCGCAGTTAAAAGCATTGAATGGGTTAACATCCGATTTAATCTTCCCTGGACAAACGTTGAAGATAAGCGGAAGTGCCAGCGCAAATGTACAACCAGTGACGAACAACAACCAAGGTACGAAACCAAGCGTTGTGGAAACATCCAATCCAACGATTGCACAGGTGCTTCAGCATGCCACCAAGTTAATTGGTACACCGTATGTTTTTGGCGGCCAAACACCAGCAGGGTTTGACTGCAGTGGTTTTATATATTATGTGTTCAACCAAGCAGGTGAATCGATCACACGCCTATCTGCCGCAGGTTATTACGATCGCTCGTTCGACGTTAGTTCACCACAGGTCGGTGATTTGGTCTTTTTCAAGGATACATATATTAAAGGAATCTCCCATTTGGGGATTTATATCGGGAATAATGAGTTTATCCACGCCGGCTCAGACGGTGTCGATATTACAAGTTTGGATAATGTCTATTGGAAAAAGCATTTTGATAGTTTTAAACGATTTTATTAATAATAGATACATAGAAAGCCCCATCCTTGGACAGCACCTTCCGGCTGTCCAAGGATGGGCCCTTTTATTCCTTTATTTTTATCAGATGTGTATTTTTCCATAACACCATCAACGCAAGCATTTTACTATTCTATTTGAAACATCTACTATATACTTTCTATTTCTGCCTCTAACTTATCATACTCTATTTGAATTTCTGTCGCTTCATGGAGTCTAGCACTCGCACACTTGTAATCATTAAGCTTCTCGTAGAGCCTTTCCTTGTTCATATATTTCTACACCTTCTCTCTTAATATTGGCAATCAATTTCTCCTTCATCAGACGGTCCATGAAAACAACATCAATTTTTAACGGTGTAGACATTTCATGAATAGCTTGTTCTATTAAGTTTTGTTGGGTACGGGAAACCTTTTTTGTAAAAATAGCTAAATCAATATCAGAAGATTTATGGTAATCTCCTCTTGCTCTTGAACCAAATAATACTATCTTATCTATTTGGTCATTCTTTAGACAATAGCTCTGCAACTCATGAATAAAGCGCTCTGATATTCCTGTATTATTCCAATGAGCATATATCACGGTCACCACCTCAGTCCTCAACGATTTACATTCATCTTAACCTAAATATCAGTCTCCAAACAATCATACAAATGGAATACCGAATGGTAGGACATGAGGAGCCTTGTCCCAGTGGTTCAGGGCGGTCAGGGCGACAGGGCTCCTTCTCAGCTAACCGCAAGAAATCAAATAAGTTTTATGTTCAATTCCTCACAGGATTTATATATAATACACATATTCAGAACTTATCCTAACCAGAAAGGTGTTATTAAAATGGAAAACTATCTTCTGTTTGTCCTTATGTGCAGCTTGCTCATTCTTTTACCGGGTCCCGATACGGCTATTGCTACTAAAAATACAGTTGCCGTCGGGAGAGTTGGAGGATTGAAAACCGCGTTAGGTACGTGTTGTGCTCTTTTGATTCATACGTCTGCTGCTGTATTAGGGCTTTCCGCACTCATTGTGAAATCGGCGTTATTATTTTCTGTCTTCAAATATGTTGGGGCGGTTTACTTGATGTATCTTGGTGTGAAGACGTTATGGTCTTTGAGGAAAAAGGATACGGCCGCAAGCGTTGAAACCCGTACGAAAAGCCCGTTTATAAACGCCTCTTGTTTTAAGCAAGGATTTCTTACCAATCTGTTAAATCCGAAAGTGGCTGTGTTTTTCTTAACCTTTTTGCCGCAATTTGTGGAAGCTGGCAGCAGTTCCTTTATCCCGTTTCTCTTAATGGGTATCACTTATACGGTATTAACAGCCGTCTGGTTTTTGCTTTATGTCTATTTGATTCATCACATTAGTGCTTTTATGAAGAAACCAAAAACACAAACGATGATGGAAGGAATCACAGGTGCTATTTTGATTGGCTTTGGGTTGAAGCTTGCTCTGGAAAAGGCTCAAAGTTAGAGGTAAAAAAGACTCTTCATTTCCTCCAACCAACGATCTTTTTGGTCTTACGATTCATGAAAATGGAACTCTTGTTATTTATTCAATCGCTTTCCATTCTAACAAGAGTACATTAGCGTTAGAACCTGGTTTGTGTATTCTTATAGAGTAGCCTGACTGAGCGAAGTCCTTTGTTACTTCTTGATTGTCTCTGACGGCCCTTAGATTGGCCTCAATTTCTTTGCGTTCCAATGGGATGGTTTGGATTGTATCAATGATATCGACATATAGATTAAAGATTCTTTCGTCTGTTGCCTGGAAGAGAGTGAGGAACTGATAACCGTCGCTGTTCGGGATGAACGTAGCATAGAGAGATTGCTCTCTTTCTCCCGAAAACACTTCTACTGCATTATCATCTGGTTCAGCCGTTAGTTGGACATCTTGGTGACGTTCGTTAAAGTTGGAAATGAGAGGTTTTAAATCATGCCATAATTGAGTTTTGTAAGGATTTTGCGGTTGCGGCGGCGGACTTGATTCTGTTTGAATCGGTGCCCAGACTAATCCATCTTCAAACATCTGTTTTCCAAAGATATTCTCTGTACGATAAAGGAAGGTCACTGCTTGGGCTCTCGTTAAAGTCTGTTCAGGGTGGAATAGTGATGGTTCGTTTGCGGTGATTTTATGGTCATACAAGTACTGAATGGCTTTTTCCTCGGAAAGCAATACTCCTCCCACTAATGAGCCCAGTAATTTGGCTAGGTGGCCTCGGCTTATAGCGATATTTCCATTATGGTCATCTGCTGAGCCTATTGTTGGGAGGTTATAACTATCAGCCAAGTAGTAGGGCATTTCTGCAAACCACCTGTTATAGATATAACTCTTTTGAATTAACGTATAGGGGGCTATGTAGCGCATTAACATCGTAACAAACTGAGCTTCTGTTACTGTTCCATATGGGTTTAAATGAGATATGTCTGTCCCTTTTACGATTCCCTTTTCTACCGCCCATTTCATGCTATCAGCCCAATAGGCGTTCGGTTCGAAGTCTACGTATGAGGTTATTTGTCCCGTCTGGATTCCACTACTTTGTACGTGTGCTTGTTCTTGCGGCGAAGCTACTCCTGTTAAAAGTAAACCTGCCAAACCTAGGGCAATGATTGATTTTTTCAAATAAACCCCTCCCTTATGACCATCTATACCCTCTATTATATAACAATTATACCTATTATGTTAGACATAAAATACAATATTGTTCTATTTTAAGAACACTTTAAACTATTAGAATTACTTTATCCCACAGGTTGGAATGCAAATTTTTCAAAAGTAGATCCTTAGAGCCATTTATTTGACCTCAAAAGGTTATTTGAAATCATACTAATATTATAATTATTAGAATTAAGGAGTTTGATTATTTTGGCAAAAGTACTCGAAACTGCACAGGCAAAAGACTTTCTATCAGCGGTTAAGGCCAGACGCTCTTATTATTCAATCAGCAATGAATCGGTTCTTTCTGATGAGAAAATTGAAGAGATTATTAGCCAGGCTGTCTTGCATAGTCCTTCCCCTATGAACTCCCAAAGCTCAAGAGCTGTTTTATTATTGGGGGAACACCATACAAAGCTTTGGAACATCACTACAGAAACGTTGAGAAAAATGGTTCCGGCTGAAAACTTTGGACCAACAGAAGCGAAATTGAATGCTTTTGGCAAAGGCTATGGAACGGTCTTATTTTTCGAAGACCAAGAAGTAGTTGCTTCCCTTCAGGAGAAGTTTGCCTTATATAAAAATACCTTTGCTCCATGGTCAGAGCAAACGTCAGGAATGCTTCAGAACACTATCTGGACAGCCTTAGAAAACGAGGGGTTTGGGGCATCCTTGCAGCACTATAATCCGCTGATTGACGATGAAGTGAAAGAAACATGGAATATTCCAAGCCATTGGAAGCTTATTGCCCAAATGCCATTCGGCAAGCCAACGGCTCCTCCGAATGAGAAACAGTAACAGCCGCTTGAAGAACGTGTACGGGTGTTTAAATAAGATTTTTAGAGAGAGATTGTCACTTTAGAAATGACTCATTCTACTTGTGATATACATTCTATTAATCATATATAACAAAAGCCCAATCCATTGACAGTTTCTTGAGGATTGGGCCTTTTTTGGTATTTAAAATCTATTTAATTTTCACCTGGAAATAGAACAGCTAAAATGACAATATCATGATTGATTAATTTATAGTAAACTCTAAACCTTTTAATAACACATAAAGTCCTTTTTAGATAGTGATTTTAATAACTCTGTCGTAGTCATGCTGCTGCCACTTTCATACTGCTCCATACTTTCCTTTAACATACGTTTGAGTTCAGGACTTTTTTCAGCTTCAACCTTTATGGATTGTTCGTCTTCCTCTTGAAGAACAAGTGTAAACTTTCCCTTACCCGGAATAGAAAACTGAAATACAGAATTGTCTCTACTCATATTAGAAATATATTTCATAAGTTCTTCAGAAGATTGAATTTTTCCCATCGTCGTCACCACCGTTAGGATTATTTTTCTTATCATATCATATCGATTTCATGAAATACACAATCGTATTCCTTATTGTTCTATTCTGTTATTAGTTGGAGATGGATTATATGATATTCCCTAAGTGGCTGGTTTGAGACAGGTTTTATCATACGAATCATTTGTGGAATATATTGTAAAATTATCAGAAGTTGTTCCTGAAACAGACGGAAAAAAAATGATAGCCAAAATTTTAGCAGAACAAACGCAAAACGATAACGGGAATGATTTTGCAAGAGCTGAATGGACTATACCTATCACAGTAGAACATACTGAAGCCTATACATCTACAGAAGCGGCTGAAATTATTGGTGTTACTGATCAGACGATTCGACGCTGGTGTGAAAAAGGGAAATATCCAGATGCCTTTCAAACGGAAGGCCGTCATTGGAGGATTCCAAAGAAGTATTTTAAAATTCCCCTCGAGGAAGCACGAAAGCGGAAGGCTTTTGAACAAGAATTAAATGAATTCAATGCTCAATATGGGGAGGCAAATGAAGATGAATTCCTCTAGTCCTGCCTCCCCTATTGTTTTGTTTGATACAACGACCTCTGATGGAATTCTATACTTGATAGAAGAAATTCTACATAGTGAAATTTATAGACATAAAGATTAGAGTGTTAATACTTCCCAACCTACTTTTCCCCAAACTAAAGAGCCTGACAATTTCCTGCCTTGAAGAGCCATTATCAGCCCACAGCCCCCTCTTTTTCCCCACTCACAGCCACTATTCATTCCCTCTCCATCTTTTTCTTTTCCCTTTTTGAGTTCTATTCTCTTCCCAAAAGGAATAGCAATAGGACAGAGCTGTTTTTATATCAAAATGATAATGATAACAGGATGATCTAAGATTATAAAAGGAGTGGTTATTAGGATGGTTGATACTTTAAAGTTGTTTTATCAAGGATTTCCGAATTGGAACAAGGCGCAGGGCGGCTTTGGAGATATGTTCGCTTTGAATCAACAGTATATGCGATGGACGGAAGAGATGCTAGGCATGTTCCAGTCAGGAAGCTGGTGGGGAAACGGCACCAATGATTATTGGAAGTTTTGGACAAACTATTTCAACCTTTTTCAAAAGTCAGCCTTTGAGTGCCCCTATTCTACCTTTGACGCTTACCAGCGGTGGTATGAGGCCTATTTTGAAAAATACAACGAGACCTTCCAGGGGTGGCAGCAAGAGCACCCTGTACGGACAACCCCCGTCCAAGAGAAAAACTATCCGGCTGACTGGAATGAGGAAAAAGAAGCGCTGCTCATTCAGTCGGTTATCGATGGCACGAAGGAAGCACAAACACTTGCATCTATCTTTGAAGCGGTAGGAGAAGAAATTGGCATTTCGCCTGCTAGGTGTTCGACTTATTGGTACACAAAAGTCGATCAACGCTACAGGGATCTCGTCTATCAGATTAAGCAGGAGCAGGCCAAAAATTGGACGGAGGAAGAGGAAGCCTTATTAACAAAGATTGTCACAGAGGAGTATCCTCATTTGTCTGTGTTCCAGACGATTCCCATCGCAAGCACAAGGTTGAAACGCCATAAAGCAGATGTGCAACGAAAGTGGTTTTCTCTCCAGAAAAAAATTAGACCAGGGATTGGCGGCGGAATGGGCTGAAACCGCAAGCGGTACATAGGGACAGACACCTTGACCCGGCCAACGATCTGTAGATAGTGTCTCTAGGTCCCCTGATGATTGATTGAAACGAGGCTGGTCTTGAAGAGTGATGATTGTCAGCCTGTTGTTATCCTAGACCCTATAGATGAAAGATAAAAACGCTTGGTGTGCCAAGCGTTTTTGTTTGTTTGTTTGGAAATCGTCTTATTTATGCTTTTTCTTGTCTTTCTTTTTGTCCTTTTTCTTTGGTTTTGGTTTTGGTTTCATTGGTTTCTTGTGCTTTTTAGGTTTCTTGTGCTTTTTAGGCTTCTTATGCTTCTTCTTATGTTTGTGTTTGTCTTTGTCTTTGTGTTTATGCTCATGTTTGTGCTTGGGCTTGGGCTTGTGTTTTCCTTTTTCCTCGTGTTTGCCCCCTTCCTCTTTTTTCTTATCGTCCTTCCTTTGATCGCTCATTGCCCTCTCTCCTTTTGTTCAAGTCCCTATATCTTATTAGGACAGGCAACGATTGGTAACGGCCATTTTATTGATGATATGTCTTATATTTGGAGCAATGTTGGAAGAGGTTAAGAAGGATTCCAAACAATGAGAGCAGGACAAGGGCTCTGAAGGAACATAGCTAAAGCCATAGGGCTTTTTTTAAAAGAAAAAACGCTTGGTGCCAAGCGCTTTTGTTTGCTTCTGTTCTTTTTATTAAGGCCGCTGTATCATGAATCGGCTGGCCTGGAGGATTCCGCGAGCTTCATTAAATAGTATTGCTCTTCTCGATACATATGGTCTGCCATTGGTGCGGTGAAGATGCTTAATACTTCCGAGCTCATCTCCCATTCCTCCAGCTCTTTTAAAAAGGTCATAAATAATTTCATTTCGACCTCAACATCATTTGTAAATCGTTTCAGTGCGGGAAAGTGATGGACGTTCGTTCGCAGGTATCCGGTGAGTTCAACCGCTTTGAGATAAAATTGTTCAAAGTGTTTTGTAAAGGTTTTGCTTTGTTTCTTCAGCTTTTTTTCAACCGCATCCATCTGGTCATTGATTGCTCCTGCATGACCAGCCGCATCCACCAGCCAAATTAAATGATGATGCAGCTCATGACATACCGGCGGTTCCTGGCCTTGCTTCAAATAGCTTAGTATTCGCTCGTATTCTTCTAATTCGTTCACCATATGATTGAGAAAAGTCGGCGTGAGGTGGATGCCCATTTGGCCTATCAGATGTCTTTTCAGAATAGACAGCTTAAAGGCTTTTAACTGGCTGACGGGTTCTTCCACCATTTTTGAAAAAGTAACGGCATTGGATGGATTGATAGAATGGGCCTGCATGTGGAGCTGATCAAACTGCTTGATAAAGTGATTGGCCTTGGCAATGTCCTCCTGCTGTGAAGGATAAAGCGAATCGTGAATAAAGCGGGAATGGTCCCCCAGCACTTGGAGCCAAAATTGGTGTTCAAAAACGGCCGTCTGTATGTGATTGCTCATATACGGTATTCCTCCCCTTTCGTACTGACCTTTTTCACTTTATTCGGGAGTGGAGAGATTTATTAGTAGGTTTCTCTAGTTTGGTATGGTTAGGTGGAAAATCGAGCTTGCTTTCTGACAGGGTATCGGGTTTTGCGGGTTGGGGTGTCAGAATCAGAGCTGCTTTCTGACTGCGTTTTGGATTTTTATCCTGTTCTTGTCAAAATCAGCCCTGCTTTCTGACTGCGTTTCGGATTTTTACCCGGTTCTTGTCAAAATGAAGCCTCTTTTCTGACAGGGTTCCGGATTTTTCCCCTGCTCTTGTTAGAATGGACCCTTTACCCTTATTCCATTAACGGTGCCTGTCACCAAATAGACAGCAAATATCGACTAGAGTTTACAAATATTTTAGATTTTCGGAGGGATTTTATGGTAAAATATTCCCATAAGACTTCCTGACTGTTATTTGGCAGGAAACCAATCTGCTTTTCATTATCTAAAAGGGGTTTCTCATGAGGAATTTATCCGTGCAAAGCAGAGCGATTACCCTTGCTGCTTTGCTTATGCTCTTAAACATTATTTTAGTTATCGTATATAGACACGATGAATGGATGCTTACGATTATCTCGAATTTCTTTCAGACGTTCGCACCGCTTCTTGTTTCACTTTTTTTGTTTAGACGGTATTTAGCGGAGCGGAGCGATGATCGGAACTTTTGGTTACTTCTTGCCATTTCTAACTTTTGTTATGCTTGTGCCATGATGATTTGGAGTGTGTACGAGATTTTTTTACATACCAGCGCTCCCTTCCCTAGTCCTGCTGATATCATGTGGATTCTAGTGAATATTTTTCAGCTGATGGCCTTATTTTGGGTCATCGTCAAGAACCGGAAGTCATTACGAATTGGCCAAATTCTTTATGATGTGAGTATTATTTTCATCGTCACGGCTTTCTTCTGCTGGGAGTATATTCTGAGTCCGGCTATTAATAGCCAACAGGGAACTTTTGAAAAATTGATTAGCTTGACTTATCCCGTGGGCGATTTGATTATTCTTTTTATTCTTCTTTGTATCTATTACTCTGGAACAATCAAAGAGCAGCTGCAGGTGTTTTGGGTTATTTTTTCAGGAATGATTCTCTTGCTGCTTGCTGATACGTTTTACTTTTATCTTCAAGCACACCATGCCTATCAAACCGGACACCCAATTGATTTCCTTTGGACAGCAGGCATTCTGTTGGTTGGGTTATCTTGTTTCTATGGGATTGGAGAACCGGTTCTAACACTCCAACCTCCAAAAGCAGCCGAAAATAAGATCGGCGATTGGACTAGATTGATTAAATCTCCGCGCTTAATGGTCCCTTATTTAGGTGTGCTGCTGCTGTTTCTTCTAACCGTTTCTCAAGATCAAGTCTTTAACAGCCTGATTATTGGGTCGATTATCACGCTCATTCTTATCCTCTTGCGCCAAGTGTACACATTAGCCGAGAACAAGTCTCTTCTGAAAAAAATGACGATGTTAAATAAAGATTTAGAAATGACTGTTGCGGAAAGAACGATGGAGTTAAAGAATAAGAATACGCTGCTTGAAGAATCTATTAAACAAGTAGAATACTTAGCCTATCATGACCATTTAACAGGGTTGCCTAATTATCGGTATTTCTATCAGCAGCTGGAAGAAACATTAGCAGCTGCGAAACAAAAGAATCAAAATGTGGCTATCTTGTTTTTAGATTTAGACCGCTTTAAGCTTATTAATGATTCTTTTGGACATTCCATCGGGGATTCTCTTTTACAAGAAGCATCGAAACGGCTTTCTGGCTGCATCGGGAATTCTGGCACGATATGCAGGCAAGGCGGAGATGAATTCCTCGTCTTTCTGCCAAATACTACTCGAGAAAAAACGGCGAAACTAGCGAAAAGGATTCTTCATTCTTTACAAAAAGTGACGGAAATTAAGGGAAATGAACTGATTGTTACATCAAGTATCGGGATTAGTCTTTTTCCAGAACATGGTGAGGAGATTGATCTGTTGCTTCAGCGGGCAGATACGGCGATGTACTCGGCGAAAAAAGCCTTAAGGAATCGATATTCGTTCTACCATTCCTCCCTGAGTTCAGGTACGGCTGATATGCTTCATCTTGAAAGGGACCTTCGTTATGCGATAGAAAGGCAGGAGTTCTACCTCGTTTATCAGCCTTTGATTCACATCGATACAGGTGCAATCAAAGGCGTGGAAGCACTTGTTAGATGGAATCATCCGCATAAAGGTTTTATTTCTCCGGGGACCTTTATTCCTACTGCGGAGGAAACAGGCCTTATTATTCCGATGGGAACATGGATACTTGAAACAGCCTGCAAGCAATGGAGGACTTGGAAAGAAAAAGGATTTCCTCCGCTCACGATTGCGGTGAATGTTTCTATCAATCAGTTTATGGATGAGCATTATCTGGAGCATGTTCGCCGAATTATCCGGGAAACAGAAATGGACCCGAATTACCTTGAGCTGGAGATTACAGAAAACATTCCATTCGAAAGCAGTCATGCGTCACATGTGGTTCAGGAGTTGTCGCAGATGGGCATCAAGCTCAGCATTGATGACTTTGGCACGGGATACAGCTCGCTGCAATATCTAAAAAAGATGCCGATTCATACGTTAAAAATCGATCAATCCTTTGTTAGGGACCTTCCGAATGATAGTAATGATGCGTCCATCGTTCAAACGATTATCTCTATGGCGAAACACATGCAACTAGAAGTGATTGCAGAAGGCGTCGAATCGAATGAGCAGCTAGCGTTTCTGAAACACTATCAATGCCAAATGGCCCAAGGATATTATTTCAGCAAGCCGCTGCCAAGCCGGGACGTGGAAGCACTATTGAACAGGAGTACGCAAGGGATTGGGATTCTTCCTTCATCCTAGAGAAAAAGACTTCTTGCTATTAAATTAGATGGATACCGCTTGGACACATATGACCGCTTCCGACTCTCAACATTCAATGTGTATGCCTATCTTTAACTATTGAAGCAATGATATTTTCTTGTAGTAAACTACATTTTTAATTAAAATGATTTACTGTAAAAAAGGAATGATGAAAATGACAAAAGTAACTATGTGTCAAAGTTGTGGTTTACCTTTTAACGAAGAACATGCACATTTCGTAGCAACAGAACCGGACGGAAGTAAAAGTATTTACTGCACAAATTGCTATAAGGATGGAACATTTATTCACCCAAATCTATCAATGGAAGAAATGATTGAGATGCTTGTACCTGTTTTGGGAGAGGCAATGGGCGAAGAAACAGCAAGAAAAGAACTGAATACTTTATTGCCAACCCTTAAGCGTTGGGAAAAGGCATAATCCTTTTACAAACGAATTTGTACTACACTTAAACAAACGGAGTGTTGGTTTAATAAAATTGAAGGAGGCCCTATTAAATGGGGCTTCCTTCAATTTTTGTGCAATGATTCTTATTAAAATTTCACAGAGCCTACTTCTTAATAAGGATCCGCTCCATGGCTTTTCTTTACTGCCTCATCAACGGCTTCATTCGCAGCTAATGAACCTTGGCCAAATTTTGATTTGCCTGATTCACGGCCGGGAACTTTGTTTTCCTTCTTCATTTCTTTCATTACTTTTTCAATGCCTTCTTTCACACGGCGGCCGTAGTCTTCATCGGCTTGTGTGAAGTGTCCAATCATCGCGTCTTGGATACGCTTGTCACAGACAGCGAGGGCTTCGGATAGATTCTTGATTAATTCATCGCGCTCCCAATCTTCTAGGCTGCGATAGGTGTGGCCTGCTTGTCCATAATTGTTCGGACGGTCAATCGGCGCACTCATCGCTGCTGCGTTATACATTGGCTGGTGTGGTGCACGGTTTTCCGTATTTGCTTCCTGAAAGCCGCCAAGCATTGATGGCTCATAGTTAATATGTGGATTATCTCCCGACTCTTTCGGGTCACGGATATCCATTTGGCCGCGATGCTGGTTTGTACGAACAGGCGCTTTCGGTGCGTTTACAGGCAATTTTAGATAATTGGCACCAATGCGGTAGCGCTGTGTATCCGAATAGGAGAAGGTGCGGCCTTGGAGCATTTTATCATCTGAAAAGTCCATTCCATCGACAAGAACCCCTGTACCAAAGGCCGCTTGTTCAATTTCTGCATGGAAGTCGACTGGATTGCGGTCAAGCACCATCCTTCCGACAGGCAGCCACGGGAACTTATCCTCCGGCCAAAGCTTTGTATCATCAAGCGGATCAAAATCGAGCTCTGGATGGTAATCATCCTCCATGATTTGTACAAAAAGCTCCCATTCCGGATACTCTCCGCGCTCAATGGCTTCATATAAATCCTGTGTCGCGTGACCGACGTTTGTCGCTTGGATTTCGTTAGCTTCTTCTTGTGTTAAGTTACGAATCCCCTGCTTCGGCTCCCAGTGGTATTTGACTAGGACCGCTTCGCCCTTCGCATTGACCCACTTATAGGTGTTAACACCAGACCCCTGCATGTGGCGGTAGGTCGCGGGAATTCCCCATGGTGAGAATAAGAAGGTAATCATATGCGTGGCCTCTGGTGTGCGGGACACGAAATCAAACATCCGCTCCGGATTTGGCACGTTCGAAGCCGGGTCTGCTTTAAATGCATGAATCATATCAGGGAACTTCATCGCATCACGGATAAAGAAGATTTTCAGGTTGTTCCCAACAAGATCCCAGTTGCCATCTTCCGTATACATTTTTACCGCAAAGCCGCGCGGGTCCCGAGCTGTTTCCGGCGAATCCTTACTTCCTGCGACGGTAGAGAAACGAACCATGAGCGGTGTTTTCTTTCCGGCACCTGAAAATACTTTCGCACGGGTATACTTTTCGACCGGCTCATCCCCGACCTTTCCATACGTTTCAAAATAGCCAAAAGCTCCAGTCCCTCTCGCATGTACGACCCGCTCCGGTATCTCTTCACGGTCGAAATGGGAGATTTTCTCAATGAAATGGTAATTCTCCAATGTCGCCGGGCCGCGATCCCCAATGGTACGAATGTTTTGGTTATCTGACACCGGATGGCCCTGCCGTGTTGTCAATGTTTCGCGGTTCACATCTTGTCCGCCCGAAGCATCCTTCTCGTTATTCTCAATCATCATTACATCCTCCTTAAAATCATTACCCCTTTCTTTTACCCATTTTTGGAAAAATTATGCTATCAAAGTTAAAACCAGGCGCTTTAGCGCATTACTCTAGCGGGGGACTGCCCCCCGGTGCTTTAGCGCGTTACCCTATTGGGGGACTGTCCCCCGGTGCTTTAGCGCGTTACCCTATTGGGGGACTGTCCCCCAGCGCTTTAATGCGTTCATGGAACGAATAGGTTATTTACCAACTTCCTCCTATCCTCGGCAACTACCTGCCTTCCTGCGTGTGCTTTATAGATGGTGCCCGTTCCTTGTATCCAGTCGCCGATATTAGCCATTGTTGCTCCTTCCAGCTGGCCTAAGTCCTCATTGGATAGAAGTTCCTTTGTTACTCCGACGGCTTCTAAGAAATGGCCAATCGTTTGAATCCAAACTCCTTGAACGACTTGTTTTTCATTAGGATCCGTTCCGGTTTCCTCACTTTGCCGTAAAATTTCTGTTAAATAAACAGCCTCCATGATTTTCCCAATGGTTTGGATCCAAATGGCTACGGAAACTTTTTTTTCAAGCTTTGCAATCAATTCCTCATTATCATTCTTGCTGCTTTCCTTTGGTTGATTTTTTGTTTCTGATTGCCTATACACATCATCCACCTCATTTGTATATATGTATGCAAATATTAGGCAAATGCCAATAGAGATAGCGGCCAAATCCTTCCTTTGTTTTAGCACGTTAATTTATTGGGGGACAGTCCCCCGGTGCTTTATCGCGTTACTCCATCGGGGGACTGTCCCCCGGCGCTTGTTTGAATCCAAACTCCCTGAATCATCCCGCTTTTCACTAGGAAAATGTTTCGTGCTTTTGATTATAGGGAAGTGCGTATACTAGACGAGAAGCTGGCCATTCAATGCAGTTACTATATTTTTAAGGGATGGTGAAAATATGACTGGGACTACACTAATGGAAAATGAACAAATTTTGAATCAACATGATTTTTACCAAATTGTACTGGGGCGTCGCTCTGTTAAAAGTTATGACCCTTCTGTCAAAATCAGCCGGGAGGAAATGGCTGAAATCTTGGAAGAAGCCACCCGTGCTCCGTCTTCGGTTAATATGCAGCCTTGGCGCTTTGTTGTCATTGAATCACCGGAGGGCAAAGAAAAGCTAGCGAAGCTTGCACTGTTCAATCAGACGCAAGTGGCCACTTCTTCGGCAATGATTGCTGTTTTTGGCGATATGAAAAGTGTGGAATATGCAGATGAAATCTACTCGAAACAAGTGGAACTCGGCTATATGCCGCAGGATGTCAAAGAACAGCTGCTGGCCGCTTTCAAGCCTGGTTATGAAAATATGCCGGAGCGGGATATGCGGGATCTGGTGCTGATTGACTCAGGCCTTGTCTGCATGCAGCTGATGCTGGTTGCGCGTGCCCACGGATATGATACGAATCCGATAGGCGGGTATGAAAAGGATAAGATTGCCGAAGCATTCGGGCTGGATAAGGAACGATATGTTCCCGTGATGCTGATATCGATAGGGAAAGCGGCAAGTGAAGGCTATCCATCTTATCGCTTGCCGGTGGAAACGGTGACTAGTTGGGCGTAGTGGTATAGGATTGTTGGAAATATAAGCTTGAAGGCTTATGAGAAGAGAGGACTTTCCGGGAGAAGATTGGGAACTTGTATTTCATTTTCAATCAGGGGAGGAGCGAAATAGCCCCTCCCCTTCACACATGTTTATTCTAACCCCTAATCCACCAACTACTGCAAGAGAACTTCTTTTTACCCATATGTATCCAACAAGTCTGCCAGGAATCTGCAGAAATGGTGACCACTGTATGAGGAAACAAGCACCCTCATTATGATAGAATAGGTGTTGTTCATAGAAATGGGTAAGGAGAATATAAAATGAGGTTTGTGAAGTGGATTTTAATTCCTGTGGTTATTCTAGCGGCCATTGGTTTTGGTGTTTATCAGTTCGGGGTAGATTATGCTATTGATAAGGTTTCTGAGGAAATGGAGAGTTCCGGGAAAATGGACGAGGTAAAAGCAATGGTCAAAAACGATCCTGAACTGGAAGCCTTTATAAAAGAAGTAGAAACTTCTCCTGAAATACAGCAGTTTCTCGCGAGCAGCAAGGCTGACCTAGCAGCACTGAAAAATAATGAAACACCTGTAAATGGAGCTCCTGCAGAAGCAGAGCCGCTCCCTTTTGACACAAAAGAAGAAGCCATCAAAGTCGTCGTAGACCGGGTGGGTATGACTAAATTAACAGGTATGGCAAACGACGTTCGAGAAGGAACCCTTTCAAAGCAAGAAGTGATTAATACTTTATCGAAGGAATTTACAGAAGAAGAAATGACTGCTTTAAAAGTGATTGCTTATAAAGAATTGTACAAGTAAATAGCCACGGACAGCTAAGGAATGGGGAAACTAGGATGCAGGCAACATAACCTATTGCCTGGGTTCCAAATCCAAAAAAGAGTGCGAATCCTAATGATAAGACGTTCTCTTTTGAATCACAAAAATGAATTAGCAACGCAAATAGAGTGTAGAATCGTAGAGGTTCTACACTCTTACTTTTTATTGATATATTGATGTTTTCTTGATTTTAATTGCCAGATCAAGTTCGTAAATCATAACATAATTCATAACCCAGGAATAGGTGTTCAATTTCTGCTAAGTACTAAGCTAATAGCGTATAAAGCTATCAACACTTTTTCAATTTTTCTACTTCCTCAACATCTAATCCTGTCTTTTTCGCAATCATTTCAGGAGATAATAAGTCTAACAAAGATTTAGCAATTTCTATCGTTTTTTCTCTTTCTGTTCGTGCAATAGCTTCCCTAATGGCTTCTTGCTTTTCCTCTTCGAAAATACGACCAACTTTTGTCATCTTTAACCACTCCCTTACCTTTTTTGCGTATTTTTCATCAATAAATTTATCTGTAGCAGTCAATATGCCTGCAATCACTTGAAGTTGCTTTGGTTCACTTTCAATCCTTTTTGCTAACTCTACTGCTTCTTTTATTAAGTCTTGCCTATTAAACCGGCTATGCATTAGCGGCAAAAAACTTAATTTCATTAATTCTTGATGTGTTAATGACTTTCCCTGCTCTACTTTCTCCTTCATTTGTTCCAAAATAGCATCTCCATGATATTCGTGAAGGGATCCATCCCTATGGCTCTCTCTGACCCGTGACATTGGGATAAAGAGTTATCAATGAAGAAATACTAAATGACGAAACCTATTTGTTTCAACATGTTTTATAAAAATCATGCATGGAATCAAAAAAGGAGTTTTTACATATGTCGAGCGATTTATATGCAAAAGAATATATCAAAAATTTATCGCAGTTAAAAAGTCTTGTACCAGAACAAATGCAAACCTATCGGGATTTTAGTGCGGCGGTTTTTGCGGAAGGAGCCCTGTCAAAAAGAGAAAAGGAACTGATTGCGGTTGCGATTACGCATGTCACAGAATGTCCTTATTGTATTGATTTTCATACAAAAGCGGCGAAAAAAGCGGGGGCAACATTGGAAGAGTTAGCTGAAGCGGTCTTTGTCACCGTTGCGGTTGAAGCTGGCGGGGCAATCACACACAGTACACATGTGCATCAAGCCAAACAGAAAGATGCCCCAGATGCCCTATACTCCCGTTCTAACCTCCAACATGTGGGTCAATTGAAAACATTGACACCTGAAGGTTTTAGCGGTTATCAAGCCTTTAGTGCTGCAGCCACAAAAGTCGGGAACCTCAGTGCAAAATTCAAGGAAATTATCGCGGTAGCGGTTGCCAATGCCACTCAATGCCCATATTGCATTGATGTTCATACGAAAAAAGCAGAACAATTGGGTGCAACGAATGAAGAACTCGCTGAAGCCACTATGGTCACTTCCGTTGTTCGCGCAGGCGGGGCTTATGTTCACATGGCCAATATGATCCAAAGCTACCGAGAGGACGATTAATGTTCAAACAAACCAAGGGGACAGCTCCAATCTGTCCCTACGGCTCTGCCCTCTATGAAAAGCTCCTGTCAAAATGACCCCATCCTTACGCTCCTGAATGGGTTTGAACAAAAATTCCATCCCCCTCTAGCCATTCCGCTAGAAAAACCTCCTTATAATCCGAAACATTCTTTGATAAGAGCTGGCTTTTAAGCCAAGTTTCATCAAATCCCAATTCCTTCACTTCATCCCACAAGACCTCTCCATCACGAATCAACGTTACTGGAACATAGGCGGGCTTCACAGGCAGATTAAAATCCTCCAGCGTTGTTTTTTGATACTTGGGCTTCTTTAGGATGCTGATGGATCCGTTTGCCTCAAGGTAACAGAAGGCAACCTCGCGAATCGAAAAGGTCTCGCTTTGCCGCAGCAAGCTTTGCAGCTGATTGATGTTCATGCGGCTTTTTTTGAGTGCTTCGCGGTCGACCTTCCCATTTTTAATGAGCGCCACAGGCTTTCCTTCAAACAGCCCGCGGAAAAATAACGATTTTTGGCCAATGAATTCTACGAGCAATAATAGGAGTCCCCATAAGCACATGGAATAAACAATGTAACGAAGGCCAATTTTTTCATCATACAGGGCATTTCCAAGCAATTCGCCCAGCACAACAGAAGCAATAAATGTAAACGGTGTAAATTGATTAATAATTTTTCTCCCGACAATTTTCACAATCAAAAACAATAGGAAAAAGCCAATAATCAGTTCAACAGTTAAATAGACGACCTTTATCAATCCAAAAACTCCAATCCATCCCATCATTGCCTTTATTTTCCCCAAAAGGTGATGACTTATGAGCAGCGGGTGCCTTTCTGAGGCAGAATAAAATGTAAAAAACTGCCTAAACTATCTTCATACAATATGGATAGATTAAAGGAGTTTTTTACAATGAATTTTGTTTAGGAATCCCTCCTTCCGTTGAGGAGCGGGGACAGGTATCATTTTCCGTACAGTTGACCAAATGGGTGGTGGTGATGGTGCCTGTCCCCGCGTCCCGTTCAAAATTCTTCCAGATATGGAGTGACGCTTCGATGAATGAAGCTGCGGTTGTTTTGGTGCGAGCGGTGATTTCCTTTGGTTCCTTACTAATTTTTGCACGAATGCTAGGGAAGCAGCAGGTAAGCCAGATTACCTTTTTTGATTATATTTTGGGCATTACGATTGGTTCGATTGCAGCCAACCTAACCACCGATCTAACTAGCCGGGCATGGACCCATTGGGTTGGGTTGGCTGCTTGGGCCCTTATGGTTTTTTTTCTGCAAAAAGTAACACTCAAATGGCGTAAGGCTTCCATTTATTTAGACGAGGAGCCGGTCATTGTGATTATGAATGGAAAAATCATGGAGGACGTCATGCACAAGCTTCGCTATCAGATTTCGGACCTTCAGGAACAGCTTCGGGAAGCCGGAGTGTTTGATATAAACGAGGTGGAATATGCCATTCTTGAGCGGGATGGGAAGCTGTCGGTTTTAAAGAAAAGTCAGTACCTTCCTATCACGGCAGATGATTTACAAATTCAGACCTCCTATAAAGGATTGGGCACAGAATTAATCTATGATGGAGAAGTGGTTGAACAAAATTTAAAGTTTGTGAATCATGATCATCATTGGCTGGACAAGCAGCTTCAAGCTTTCGGCTATCAGTCCCCTTCCCAAGTGTTCCTTGCTGTCCTTTCTCCTACAGGTGAACTTTTTATCGATGGATACCGGGATAACTTGAAGAAATATGTTGATATTAGCGATTACGATGGACTGAGGTAAAGGAGAAATAGTATGAAGGAATTTTTTCTCTATCGAATCATTCCCGTTCTTTTAATAGGTCTATTCATTTTGATTATGCATTCAGCGGCATTTTTGAAGCAGCCTTTTTCCAAAGAGGATGATGTGGTCCGCTATTTGAACGCCGCAAGCGAGAACATTCAATCCGAAAACTGGGAAGAGGCGTCCAAAAACCTTGCCAAAGTAAATAAGGCATTTGAAACGGTCGTGAAGCGGATTCAATTTAGTGTGGAACGAAATGAAGTGAATATGTTTGACCAGACAATCGAGAAAACAAAAGGCTTTGTGACCGTCAAGGAAAAAGCCAGCGCCATGGCAGAGCTGAGTGAGGCACGACATGTGTGGGATCAATTGGAGAAATAAGGCGGGACAAAAGCACCTCGTCCCAGACGAGGTTGTTCTCCGCCCTAATGCAAAACATCATTTCTATAATCAATATATAGGCTGCCATCCTTTTGCACCTCGGCATAAAAGACATCCGAAATGGAGTCAATCCCTAAGCCCTGCAGCTGTTGCTCCAGCCATCCCTGATCAAGATTCAATTTAGTTAAGTTTTCCTGCTTTATTTGTCCATCAGATATCACCTCTGTGGCAATCGGGTAAATCGCCGCTTTTGTTTGAATCCTCTTCACATCGCTCTTTGTCACAGTCTGCTGTGCTTCTTTTTTCATAACCGAAAGCGTTCCGTCTGTTTCAAAAATGGCGTAATCCACATCCGTTACGGAAAAGACATTTTTCTTTCTCAATAAAGCTAATAAAGCTTCCATATCTAAACGAACTTTGCTTAGCTCCTCCTCCATGATTTTCCCCTTTTTAATCAAAATAAGTGGCTCGCTTGCAACGGCTTTTCGGAAGGCGGGAGATTTAAGGTCTAAGATACTCATGATAACCGTGAAAGCCGTCCAGGCCGCTAACGCAATTAATCCATTTCTGATGCTGACGGATGAATCAATGGCAAGCGAGGCCCCTAATGTACCAATTGAGATGGCTGACACAAAATTGAAAAAGGTCATTTGTGAGATTTCTTTTCTGCCCATCAGTCTTGTTAAAGCTAATAAGGTTATGAAAGCAATGGAGAGTCTGAGCAGCAGTTCTGGAATCGTCATTAAAAAAACCCCCTGTTCATTGATAATAACTAGTGTCCCGAGATTTTCTTTTTTCATGTATGAGTGGTTTCAATCTTGAAGATGATACTGCATTCTTATTTTGCCTTAAATCATTCCAAAAAATAGGACGATAATAAGTGAGGTATGTAACGCTGAAAAGGAGAATATTTTGCTGTGGTGGAGAAAAGGTAGGGGCATACGGCCAGTTCTCCCACTTCCAAATAAAAATGGATGGTGCGTGACTTCCATCCATTTTTTCTATTGACTCTGTTCGTGATAACTGCTGAAAATGGCCTATGTAGCATCAACACCAGTGTTTAACAGATTCCTTCTATATTAAAGTATGACTGTCCAGTTAAACGGGTCCTCCAGTGAGCCATTTTGGATGCCTGTTAACGTATCATAAAGCGTTTGTGTTACTTCGCCGATTTCTCCGTTGTTAAGGACGATTTTTTCACCCTTCCAATTTAACTCGCCGATTGGTGAAATGACTGCGGCTGTTCCTGTGCCAAAGGCTTCTTCTAACGTCCCGTTATGGAAGGCCTCTACAATCTCATCCATAGCTATTCGGCGTTCTTCGGTTGGAATATTTTTTGATTTTAATAGTTGAATAATGGAATCACGCGTGATACCTGGAAGGATGCTCCCATTTAATTCAGGTGTGACAACGGTTCCGTTTATTTTGAAGAAGACGTTCATACTGCCGACCTCTTCGACATAACGTTTTTCTTTTCCATCTAACCATAAGGTTTGAGCATAGCCATCCCTGCTCGCTAGTTCTTGCCCTTTTAGACTGGCTGCATAGTTGCCGCCTGTTTTCGCTGCACCTGTTCCCCCGGCAACCGCTCTCACATAATTCTGCTCCACGAGTATTTTTACCGGTTTCATGCCCCCTTTATAATAAGAACCTGACGGAGACATAATCATGATAAATTGGAAACTCTTTGAAGGAGCCACCCCTAGACATGGGTCTGTTGCAATAATAAAGGGACGGATATATAGGGATGTCCCCGGTGCATCCGGCACCCAGTCACTGTCCACACGAATCAATTCCTTCAGCGCTTCTACTGCAAACTCCTCGTCTATAGCAGGAATGCATAACCGTTCATTTGAAGCATTTAATCGTTTGAAATTGCTATCTGGACGGAATAATTGGATTTTTTTCTCTACATTAATATACGCTTTCAGCCCTTCAAATACCGTTTGACCGTAGTGGAAAACCTTTGCCGCCGGATCTAAAGAAATCGGTTGATACGGGAGAATTCGCGGATCCTTCCATCCCTTATCTTCTGTATAATCCATGATAAACATATGATCGGTGAAATTCTTTCCAAATCCCAACCCATTTGTATCCGGTTTGTCTTTTTTATTAGTCGTTCTTTCAATTGTTATTTCAAGCATCCTCATAGCCCCCATATTTTATGAATATTCCTAAAAGTAATAATGAATTATTACCCATTTTACGTAGTGTGCTATGATTCGTAAAATATATAAAAACTATAGAAACTATGCGCTAAAGTTATAGGGATTTACAGCTGATGATTCTTTATATATTCAATGAACTCCCGTGTCGCATAGGAAAGATATTTATTTTTTCTATAAATAAGCACTAAATCCCATGCGAGTTGTGGTTCGGAGATAGAGATGGCTTGTACTTTCCGATTATTAAACCGGCTCACCATTGACCTGGGAATGACTGAAATCCCTAACTGTGCTGCGACCATTTCCCCAATGATATCCCATAGTGAACTTTGATAGGCCACATGCGGTTCAAATCCCGACTCTCTACATGCCTGCTCGACCACATCATGAAGGACATAATCTTCTGTTAACAGGATAAACGATTCGTCCTTCAGCTCTGATAAACACAGTGACTCTCTTCCAGCCAGCCTATGTTCACTGTCTACAAGGATCACTAATTCTTCAGAGAATAGTGGAATATTTTCAAAAAGCTCAGAGTGAACAGGCATGACCGTGATTCCTAAATCAATACTTCCTTGTTTGACCTGATATTCTAATTGTTTTGCACTGCCTTCTACCATCCTTATATCAATTTGCGGATATTGCTTTCTAAATCCCGCAAGGATGGTAGGAAAAAGCAATACACCTATTGTAGGCATTAATCCCATGTTGATATTTCCTCTTTTTGCATCAATCAATTCATTCACATAGGAATAGATGTCCTCCACCGACTGCAAGACTTTTAACGCTTGTTCATAAACGATAACCCCTGCATCCGTCAGTTCAATTTCCCGTTCTGAACGGTCCAATAATGTGACCTTTAATTCATCTTCAAGATTTTTTACCATCTTACTGATTGACGGCTGTGATACATGTAACACTTGCGATGCTTTTGTAAAATTCTTTTGCTTGCCCACTTCAACAAAATACCTAAGGTGTTGAATATCCATTGTATGAACTCCTTTAATAGACTGGATCCCTTTATGTTTCATTTTTTATTAAGTAACGTAAAAACGCAAATGAAAATCTGTTCTTCATTCCTTTTCCATACATTCACATATAATCCATGACTATTGGAGTATTCAAATCTCTTGTCTATCAAGTTATGATATGAGAATGTAAAAGCAGCATAGGTTAGATGCTTGTTGGTCTTATCTTGCTTCCTGAGCATCTATTTTCCAGCAAATAAATATGATTATGAAGAAAGAAGGAAGGTATTATCATCATGGCTTTCGGTTCAGCTGTCCTGTCTTTTTTACCGGCAGGGCTAGACTATAATATGTTAAAAGATTTAGGGATCTCGATAGGGGTTTTACTTTTATTTATTCTGTTTCGAAACTTATTTACCAAATATGTCTTTCAGTTGATTGTCAAATTGGCAAAGAAAACACCAACAGAATTTCTAACCCAAATCTGTTTGAGCTTTGAGCGTCCTTTAAGCTGGGCGTTTATTATTGTCGGCTTGTATATAGCCATGGATTATTTCCCTTTTATTGAACAGCATAATGCATTATTTTTAAAATTCTTGCGTTCCATGATTATTGTTCTTATTACATGGGGATTGTTTAATTTGTCATCACCTACTACGGGGATTTTAATCAGTGTAAACAAAAAGATGAATAATAAGATTGATTTAATTCTTCTCCCGTTTATTTCGAGAACGATCCGCGTCATCATTATTGCCATCAGCATCAGTATTATTGGTCAGGAATTTGATTATGATGTGAACGGATTGGTCGCAGGTCTTGGCTTAGGGGGATTAGCGTTTGCATTAGCGGCAAAAGAAGCGGTCGGAAATTTGATTGGCGGAATTGTCATTGTTACAGAAAAGCCTTTTTCTATTGGAGATTGGATTCTTACACCTAGTGTCGAGGGAACCGTCGAAGATATTAATTTCAGAAGCACTAAAATTCGGACATTCAGTCAGGCGCTTGTGACCGTGCCTAACTCAACCCTTGCGAATGAACCGATTACCAACTGGAGCCGCATGGGGAAAAGACGGATTACGTTCCATTTGCGAATTAACTATAAAACGACCCGAGAACAAATTCAACGAGTCGTTGCCCGAATTGAAACGATGCTGAAGAAGCAGGAGGGAGTTCATCCAGATACGATTATGGTATATTTTGAAAACTATAATGATAGTAGTCTCGATATTCTGCTATACTTCTTTACCAGTACAACGGTTTGGGCAGAACATCTTCAAATCAAACACGATATCAACTTAGCCATTATGAAGATATTAGAGGAAGAAGAAGTAGAAGTCGCTTTCCCAAGTCGAACGGTCTATGTTACCCCGCAATCAGATGAGTTGCTTCAGACGATGGGTTCTGTGGATTAAGAAAATAGAAGAAAAAAATCAAGACCTTCCATGTGGAGGTCTTGATTTTTTTATAGAGAATCCGTCTACTTAGGGTGGATTTCCAGTGAGATAAGCTTAACAAGGCAGGTACTTTTTTCGGTAGCTAGCACCGAAAAGGGACACCTTTAGAAGGACAGGAAGCCTTTGCCTAGCTGTTTGAGCATTTCTTTTTTACGAATGTTTTGGTACATGTCTTTTTCCCATTTTTTCACTTGTAATGGTGTGTAGAAGGTTGGTGTGCCTTTGCTGTATGAAAAAGGCTCCATGCTGAGCGCTTCTCCTTTTTTCAGACCTTTTGTAATTTGCTGGGTGTTATTTACACGAAGACCTGTTGTTACCTTCTGCTTTTGTACCTTGCCATTTTTAAGAACATAGACATATTTTTTACCGCTTTTCTCGATGCTGTCATATGGAACAGTGATGGCGTCTAGTACTTCCTTCTTTACAATTTTGACATTCACATGTGTACCGTGGGCAAGATGATCCACTTTTTTGTCAAGAACAATGGTAAATGGATATTGGCTCTCCTTCTTCACCTTTGGCTCGTCCTCCGGAAAATGAGAAACCTCTTGGATGCTGCCTTTATATGATTTATTGCTGTTTTTCAAAGAAACGGTTACTTCCATACCTGGCTTAATCTTAGATTGTTCTTCCTCCGAAAGCATTCCTTTTACCATGCTTTCCTTTGAAACAATGGTCATCACAGGGTTAGAGAGATCCTTGTTGATGTTCTTTACCACGCCGTTAATGTCGCTGATTTCTTCGAGCTGTGGCAGCTTTCTATCAAGCGAAGCAATCTGCTCATCGTACTTCTTTATTTCACTTTCTAAACGGTTGATTTCAACCTCTGTCTGATATAGATCGATTTCAACGGAATAATCATTAATCAACAGCTCATCATCTAGCACCGAGCGGGTTGAATCATACTGGATGTCACTTAAGTCATCCCATTTATCCTCAAGGGCATCTAGCTGGTTTTCTAAGCTGTCGCGCTCAGACTCTAGCACAGCAATCGCATCCTCATAAGATTCCGTTGAATAGTAGAACAACGTCTTGCCAGAGGTCACCTCTTCTCCTTTTTTCACCATAAAGCCTTCAAAGCTGCCTTTGCGTTCATCATAATAGATGGACTGTTCTTCAACTGGTGTGGTGATTCCTTCTGTTTTCATCGTTTCTTTTATATTTTGTTCTTTAACCGTCGTCCACTCCTGCACATACAGGGAACGAGCGACTTTACTATTCCCTTTAAAAAGTAAATATAGATTCGCTGCGACAAATAGGATTGCAGCGCCGATAATGATTTTGGATATCCATTTCATACGGACCACCCCCCTATAGCAATTTTTCAAGATCCATGATTTGTAAAAATACAGATATGACTAGCATAATGAGATTGAAGCCAATCACAAACAAGAGAGTCAACAGTCGTGAACGTTCTAACAGGACTCTGACGTATTTGTATTGAAGAATCATGGCCCAGATGTTAAAAACCGTGATGCCTCCCAAAAATTGCAGGATAAGGTTGTGGGATGTCAGATACTGCCCGATAACACCTAATGAAAATGGATTCGAGATGTCCGGCAAGCCCATGAAAATGGTAAATGGTATTGTAACAATCTTTCCAATTAACAGAATCGTTAAAGCATAAAATTGAACACAGATGAATTTCTTCCATTCGAGATCTGAAAGAGCCCAAAAAAAGAGCGATGGTATGGTCAGAATAATAATCGCTTGCAGCATGGACCAGATAATTTGGCCTCCTGCAAATAATAATTTAATCGCTTCAAAATCTGTATGGGAGCGGTTATGTAACTCCTTCGACATGATTTCATTGCCTATTCCAAAAAAGGACGAAACGACTGCTAATAGAAACGTTATGACAAGCAAAAGGATGGCCTTACTCCAAAATCCCCCTGCTTTTTCGGCTTTCATTAACTGCTGCGCTTGCACATAAGGCTCTCGTATCCCCTTGAAAAGCCGTATATAATACATCATTGTTCATCTCCCATATCAACTTTATCTAATACTCTATTTTACATGATTCGCCCCACAGCTACCACATATTTAGTCGAATTGGTGAAACATGGGGACGGTTCTTGCGTTTCAGTGAGACACGGGGACGGTTCTTGCGTTTCACCCGTTGAGGGAAGGTGAAACACAGGGGCGGTTCTGAGACTGCTGAAAAGCACTTTTCTGACAGCATTCCATGGAAATCCTTAAAGATTGTCCAAATTCAGACCTCATTCTGACAGCATTCCTAAAAACCCCAATAGCGTTGTCCTATCCATTTAGGATGCTTCTGTTATATACTACCGCTTGAAATTCATCTTTATATTTTTTCAACAATCTCGGACGGTTCTTGCGTTTCACCCATATTGAGTGAGGAAATCGATAAAAGCTACCTTTGCCTAGCCCCTATACAAATGAAGTCATAGGGCAAAAGTGACTCCCCTCCCATTTTCAGCACAAAAAAACAACGAACCCCTGACTCTTGGTCAAGAATTCGTTGTTGGTCACGCGCCTTAGAGGATTCGAACCTCTGACACACGGCTTAGAAGGCCGTTGCTCTATCCAGCTGAGCTAAAGGCGCATCTAAAATATGTATGGCGGAGAAGGAGGGATTTGAACCCTCGCGCCGGTTGCCCGACCTACACCCTTAGCAGGGGCGCCTCTTCAGCCACTTGAGTACTTCCCCATAATATATAAATAACTTCTAGCTTTTCATTTCAATATAATGGTGGGCCTAAATGGACTCGAACCATCGACCTCACGCTTATCAGGCGTGCGCTCTAACCAGCTGAGCTATAGGCCCATTATCTTAAAAAAACATACCCACGGTAAAAGTTTGGAAATCTATCATTCCACTAACTACATTCATATGGTGGAGGGGGACGGATTCGAACCGCCGAACCCAAGGGAGCGGATTTACAGTCCGCCGCGTTTAGCCACTTCGCTACCCCTCCATATGATTAAAAGTAATGGCGGTCCGGACGGGACTCGAACCCGCGACCTCCTGCGTGACAGGCAGGCATTCTAACCAACTGAACTACCGGACCAGATTGCGGGGACAGGATTTGAACCTGCGACCTTCGGGTTATG
>Ga0182742_1000260_pt1 | contig 95113 bp, 87 predicted proteins | sample eDN5th37CBELigMG_FD_128880 | JGI IMG/M metagenome (GOLD analysis project Ga0182742, IMG submission 128880) | Enriched Miracle-Growth compost microbial communities from Emeryville, California, USA - eDNA 5th pass 37_C BE-Lig MG (version 2)... ...
ATTCAAGGTGGAGCATTGGTACGATGTGTTAAAGGCAGCAGATCTTTTGTCAAGATATGATGTACCGATTGAAGTCACACCAACTCGTCACGCCATAACAAGAGCAGAAACAATTTATTTCTTTGATCCATCTGGAAACCGAAACGAAGCCTATTCCGGAGGATATATTACATATCCAGATTTCCCAACCATTACTTGGACAGAGGATAAAATCGCTCACGGAATCTTCTATCATAGAAAAGAAATGGTTGAATCCTTCGTTAAAGCGCTTACTTAATATTTTTATTCATCTCTATTCATATTAATAGAAAAATGAAAACGTTTACTGTAACTTGAAAATTCAAAAAATAATATATACCTTAGAGGAGGAATTATAAATGACAAACGTAAGCCAATTAACAAAAGAAAAGGTAGATATGAAACACTGGTTAGCAGTAGCAGGAAGAATTGGTCAAGTGGCAGAGGCAGAAGCGCTAGAGGCTGATAAAAATGGTCATTTTTCTCCAAAGGTTGCGGAAGCGATTGTTGAAGGCGGAATTAATAAATTAATGCGTTTAGAACAATATGGCGGTCATTTTATCGGTGTAGAACCATTTACAAAAATTGTGAGAAAAGTAGCAAGTCATAGTATGGCTGCAGCATGGTTAACAAACTTTTTTGCGATACATGATATTTGGCCTAGTTATCTTCCTCCAAAAGGTAGAGAAGAAGTTCTTGGTAAACATGAATTGATTGCGGATGTTTTTGCACCACTTGGACGTATGGAAAAGGATGGAGATGGGTACCGCCTATACGGTCAATGGAATTTTGCCAGCGGTGTTCTATGGAGTGAATGGATTGGTCTAGGAGCAATGGCTGATCTAGGAGAGGGTCTTGAGTATGTCATGCCTGTACTAAGAACGTCTGATCCGAACCTTAAACTGATTGAAAACTGGGATACACTCGGGTTACGCAGTACAGGAAGTAATGGGGTTGATGTAGATGGTGCTTATATCCCTGAACATCTTATCTTACGAGGGAAAGATATATTTGGTCTTGGAAAACCGGCGGGCGGCGAATATGATCCACAAGACCCCATTTACCGTATGCCATTTATGCAGATGTTCTTGGCTGCATTCCCTGCTACGTCATTAGGGGCCATGGATCGTATCATTGATATTTTCCAAGAACGTACGGAAAAACGTGTTCGCGTATTTAATGGAGGCAAGAACGAGAAAAATGGTTCTGGCAGCCAACGTGTGCTAGCTGAGATGAAAATTCAACGCCGCCAAGTAGAGGGATTAATGAGTCGCTATATTGAAGTTCTTGAACAATTCCAAGAGGAAGGAAGAACGATTGCAACGGAAGAAGAACGCATGGAATTGTTTGCGATTCGGTCACAGGCTTCAAAAATGGCTGCAGAAATGGCCTTGAAAGCCATTCTAACACTAGGCGGAACGTCTATCTTCAAAGGAGATCCAGTTGAGTTATTTGTAAGGGATGTCATTGCCTTTGCTTCACATCCAACGCAGCTTTGGGAAGATGCGATGGGTTCATATGGAAGTGTACAATTTGGCGGACCGGCACATCCAACTTGGTAATAATGAAATCAATGAAAAGTAGATGAATAGATTCAAAGATTCTTGGCTCCATTTATGAATATAAATGAGCCAAGATCTTTAGAATCAAAAAACGGTTCCAGCAGAAAGGGGATGAAGGATTTGAAAACCGTCTATCTTACTCATGGCTCGGAATGTTCTTTGCCGAAACCAGAGCCTTGTGTGATGGCAATGGGCTTTTTTGATGGCGTTCATGTGGCGCATCAACAAGTAATCTTAGAGGCTAAAAAGATTGCTAGAAAAAGAAAAATCAAACTAGCAGTCATGACCTTTTTTCCTCATCCAAGAGAAGTACTTAACTTGGGCAAAGAAAAGATGAATTATTTAACTCCGTTAGAAGTCAAATTGGATCGATTTTCTAAACTTGGAGTGGATATGGTCTATGTCATTAAATTTGATTCAGTCTTTGCCGAGCTTTCCCCAAAAGAATTTATTGATACTTATGTAACAGGTCTTGGTGTGAAACATGCTGTCGCAGGTTTTGATTTTACGTATGGACAAAAAGGAAAAGGAACAATGAAAACGATGAGTACTGATGGTGAGGGGAAGTTTCTTGTAACCGTCATCTCCAAACTTGATTATAAAGGTCAAAAGATTAGTTCGACTTTCATTAGGAACCTATTATCCCACGGTGAAGTGAGTGAAATTGCTTCATATCTTGGAGACTATTATGAAACAAGAGGAAAAGTAGTATCCCATTATCATAGTAGAATTGGGAAACGTTTTTACTATGATATTGTTGCCTACCCTTATTATACATTACCATCAGATGGTATATATGCAGTAGAGATGAGTATTGGAGATTATGTTTATCCTGGAAGTGCACTCGTTTACGCTAATAAAATAAAACTGTCATTAGATGGCCATATGAAAGGTCCGAATGGTGAGAATGTTCGATTAAAATGGATTAGAAGTTTAGATGTAGAAAAGGTGCAATTGAGGCAAATATAAATGAATGGTAAATATTAAAAGGGATTTAGTCGAAAATTATAGAAAATTTTCTCTATTTAGTATATTATGATAGTAGAAATCCCTTTCAATTGTTTTTACATAAATGGAGGGAGTACCATGTTTACAATCACAACAACGGATAGTCATGATCATAAGGTCTGGGTAGGAAATGAAACAGAAAGTGTACTCGATGGAGCACAAAGGAATGGAGTGAAAATCCCTTATGCCTGTAAAGGAGGGGGTTGCGGCCTTTGTAAAATAAAGGTGGAAGAAGGCGAATTTGAACGAGGACCTAGTTCAATCGCTGTACTGCCAAACCATGAAAGAAATCTTAATTATACCCTTGCATGTAAAACTTATCCCAAAAGTAATTTGATGATTCAAATCGATTACTCTAGACAAAATGAAAAGGTTAGCAGCTAGGTGAGAAGAAATAATCTAGCTCTAGATACAAAAGGCTTTCTCAGCTAAGAAGATATATTTCGTTTACATGGTGGTGGGAATTTGAAAGCTGATGAACTAAAGCTAGAACAATTTTATAAAAAATCGAATCTGTTTAATAAAGATGATCCAAAGGAAAGAATGGTTTCCATCCCAGCGGCTGCTATTGGAATGCTGCGGCATGAACTTCTTGAAACGATTGGACTGGAACGAACAAAAGGTTTCCTTCTAAGACATGGATGGCATACGGGAGCGTATGATGCAGAAAAGGTGAAGGAATTAACCTGGAATGATTCTCGTGAGATGTTATTAGCCGGTCCTAAAATGCATACATTGCATGGTTATATCGAAGAAGCACAAAATCTTAGGGCAGAAGCAGATTTTCATATAGGAACCATTTATCATGAAGCCCTTTGGAGAAATTCATATGAAGCAGAGGAACATATAAAGAGGTACGGCTATAGCAACGAACCTGTTTGTCACACATTGACAGGTTATGCAAGCGGTTACCTATCTAATATTCTAGGAAAAAAAGTCATTGCAAAAGAAGTGAAATGTCAAGCAATGGGCCATGAACATTGTCAGGTTCTTTGTCGTACAGTTGAAGAATGGGACGGAGAGATTGAACAGGAATTAAAATATTATAAAGAAGAATCGATAATTGATGAACTAAACGAGGCGTTTAGAAAGCTTAAAATAGAAAGAGATCATTTAAGTAAAGCATACGATGTTCATCAAAATCTGGTGGAAGAACTATTGAAGGAAAATGATCTTTCAGGCGTTGCGAATGCCCTCTACCAACATACCGATTTGCCTGTTCTGATTGAAAATAAAAATTTAGAAATTTTAGCAATAGCGGGAATGTCAGAGGAAAAAGGAAATCTCTATTCTAGGCAATTAAGTCCATTCATGGATAATAAAAGGAAAAAGGCGTTAAACAAAATAGCCAGGGCTGAGTTATTTGACGACTTTGACGGTTATAGCAGACTGATTACGCCTATCTATCTACAAAAACAAGTAGTAGCTTACTGTTCTTTTATCTATTTAGATGTAAAGCCGCAGGAAGTAGATAAGCTCATTCTTGAACAAGGGGCTTTGGCTTGTTCGCTCTATTTGTTTAATGAGCGTACAAGAGTTCAAACAGAGCTTCGTATGCAAGGCAATTTATTGGATAATATTCTTTCCAATCGAATGACATGGGAGGAAATATCCAAAAAGGCTTATTACGTTGGTTTTAAATTAAATGCCCCTTATTTCATGATTGCGGTTTGTCCTAATCGTGAAAAATTAACGATAAGGGATGAACTGGAGTTAAATGATCTTCTAATCAATGACATCTCCCAATTCCTTAAGGATAGAACAATCAATGCGTTGTTGGGTCAAAAATCAGGAAAAGTGATTATCTTATTATCCGAGGATATTTCGTTAAAAAGTGAAAACAGCAAGAAAAAGTTTTGTCAGGCAATGAATGATTATTTTTCCAAAAAGTATTCTTCTTATGATTTTAAATTTGGAATTAGTTCAAGTTCTTCTAGGATAGAGGAGGCATCCCAATTATACGATGAGAGCACCTCGGCCTTGCAAATTGCCAATCAGTATCAAAAAGTGGTTTTCTTTGACTTTTTAGGGATTGAAGGATTCATTTTTCAAGCGGAAAATGAACGTTTGCAAAAATTTATTAAAAAGAAATTAGGGACGTTAATCGAGGAAGATAAGAAAAAGGATATGGAACTGACCAAAACCCTTTTTCATTATTTAAACCAGGGCTGTAATATTAATAAAACAGCAAGAGCGATGAGCTTTTCGATTAGCGGATTAAGATATCGTCTTCAAAAAATAAATGAATTATTAGAAGCAGATATTAATGTTCCTAATGTAGGTTATCAAATTTATCTATCGCTTAAATTGATGATTTATTGGGGTGATCTCGATATTGATGTGAGCACTTCAATTGACTTAAGTGAGGATGATTATTTAAATGAATAGAAGAAACGATTAGAAAAATAGCGATTCCATAGATTAATCATTATTTTGCAGAAGGAAAAACATACATAGGAGGAGAATGTTAAAATGATAGAACAAGGAAAATATATTGATGTTAAAGGAATTCAAACACATTATCATGAAGCTGGACAAGGAGAAGCGCTTCTTTTAATCCATGGTTCTGGTCCAGGAGTTTCAGCATGGGCAAACTGGCGTCTAGCATTTCCAGCACTTTCAGAGCATTTCCACCTTTACGCACCGGATGTGGTTGGCTTTGGGACTACAGAAAGAAAAGAGGGCCAGGAATATTCAATTGATGTATGGGTTAATCACATAATTGGTTTTATTGAAGCAATCGGTGAGCGTAAAGTTTCTATTATCGGGAATTCCTTTGGTGGAGCGATTGCACTTAATTTGGTTCATCGCCGCCCAGATCTTGTTAATAAAGTGGTCTTGATGGGAAGTGTAGGAAATCAGTCAACGATTTCAGAAGGTTTGGATGCAGTTTGGGGGTATACACCAAGTGTTGAAAATATGAAAAATCTGATTAAGATTTTTTCTTATGATCAAAGCAATGCTGCAAATGACAATTTAGTAGAAATGCGTTATCAAGCTAGTATCCAAGAAGGATTTCAAGAAGCCTTTTCAAGTATGTTCCCAGCTCCTAGACAAAGACACTTAGATGCGATGGCACTAACAGATGATGAGCTAAAGAGCATCGATAAGCCTGTCTTATTAATTCATGGACGCGAGGACCAAGTGATTCCTTTAGAAAGAACAAGCTGGAAAATTGCCCAGTTAATTCCTAACGCTGAGCTTCATGTATTTCCACATTGCGGACACTGGGTGCAAATAGAGAAAACACAAGAATTTATCGCTCAAGTCATTGGCTTTTTGAATCAACCTAATACAGCCACTCTAGTGTAAGTGCAACACTAACTTTGTTTTTTTAAAATATATTAAATAGCTTTGCTAAATAATATTGTTGATTTTGACTCATTTAAGCTGTATTGTCATGAACTAGTAGGAGAAAATGTATTTTCTCCTACTAGTTCATGACAATACAGCGACCTTTCAGCACAGCTGAAAGGCGTGTGAAATGTTTATTTCACACGAATGAGTCAAAAATCTGATTATCAACACAGTACTTTAACAAAGCCTATTAAATAAATCTATTGAAATTTAACTACACAACATGAGGAGAGATAGTTATGACAAAGGTTCAAACCGTATTAGATTCAAGCATCGTTGAATTGTTAAAAGGGGAAAGCATCGTTAGTTTAATAACGATTAATTGTGAAACAAAAAAGCCTGAGTTATCAGTTGTTTCTTGGGTACTAGCAACGGACGATGGCAAGCAAGTTAAAATTGCCGTAGGACATAAGGGTTCTAGTATTAATAATATTGAAGCAGATTCATTTGTGACACTAGGAATTACTGGACCTGAAAGCTGCTATGCAGTGAAAGGTCAAGCATCCGTATCTGAAATTTTCCCAGGTACAATGAAATATCGTGTCATTACAGTTGATGTGGAAGAGGTTGAAGACGTGATGTTCTATGGAGGAAAATTAACAGCACTTCCTAAATATGAAAAAACGTATGATCCACAACTAGCTAAGAAATTAGACGATGAAGTCTATGAATTACTAAAAAAATAAGAACTTACACTAGGTCCCTTTTTAAAAGGGGCCTAGTTTTTTGCATGTGAGGAAGGTGTATATGTCCTTTTTAATATTTCGACATACACTAGTGGATATTTGACTCATCTAAGCGATATGGTCATGACACGGGAGGAGAAAACGAGTTTTCTCCTCCCGTGTCATGACCATATCGCAACCTTTCAGCTCCGCTGAAAGGCGTGTGAAAAGGACTTTTCACACGGATGAGTCAAATATCTAGCGGAAGAACCATGTTTACTATCCGTACATGATAGAAAAAGAATTCCTATGTTGATTTAATAAGTTAGAAATATATACTTTCTTTTAATATATTCTAATAACTTTAAAAAGTATGATATTTATTATTTTAAAAATTGAATATATTAAAAGAAAACTATATAATGATAGTGTAAACTTTATAAATCACCAAAGGAGAAATGGAACTATGTATTTTAACAAAGAAAATGGCGTTGCATTTGAATTCGGCGGATTTTTTAACTTAACTGGAACGTTAAAAATTATAAATGAAACAGGTTCTGACATATTGAATCCTGGATTAAAAGCATTCGATGAAGCAGGAAATGAAATTGATATCCTGACTCCTGTAGAACCTCTACCAGAAGTATTAGAAAATAACGGTGAAATTACAGTGACCGTTACTGGAAAAGCCGATGTTGATTTGCCATACGAGGTTGTGCTAACCACTCAAGGCGAAAACAAAGCGACATTACTAATTGAAATGTAATATAACGATTAAAGAGATGCATCTTAGGACAGATGCATCTTTTTTTTATTTTGGCTTTGTTAAATAATATTGTTGATTTTTGACTCATTTAAGCTGTATTGTCATGAACTAGTAGGAGAAAATGCATTTTCTCCTACTAGTTCATGACAATACAGCAACCTTTCAGCTCCGCTGAAAGGCGTGTGAAATGTTCATTTCACACGAATGAGTCAAAAATCTGGCTTATCAACACAGTACTTTAACAAAGCCTTTATTTTAGATGAAAAAGAGATTATACTCTTGTTTTCTGTTGAGAATCTTCATCCTATATAAGGACACTATATACGTAAGGAGGGGTACTCTTGAAATTAAGAATCTTAATACTTGTCATCTTTATCAGTTTTTGTGTATCAACGACGGTTTGTGCAGAAGCTCCGCTCATGGCGGCTTTCATTCGCGAGCATCAATTATGGATAAAAATGGGTGACCAAGAAGAACAAATCACAAAAAATCGTTATGTACATTCTCCTCAATGGTCATACGATGGCCGGTTTATTGCATATAAGGCTGGAGATGAAAAGGGTGAAAAATCAAATCTGTTCATTTATGATACGAAGGAGAGAGAAAGCTATCAGCCTTACATAAGGATTGAAACATCTGATTTTAAATGGTCACCAAACCAAAATCAGCTTGCTTACAATGACCAAGGCGTGTTAAACGTGACGAAAACAAAGGATGGCCGTCCGCTTGGTTTTGAGAATGTGGCACTTGGGGTTAGTGGTTTTGAATGGTTTCCGAATGGGAAGGAATTTATCGTTTCCTCTCAATCTAGCTTGCATCCCACCGGGTGGGGACCGGTTCCGCTTTATCGGATTCCTGTCGATGCAAAGCTGGATCCTGATAAAGCCAAGCCTTTTTATACCATTCAAACAAATGAAACGGATTTGTTTGCAATTGACGCGGATTATTTTAAGTGGAGCTCTGATGGAAAATGGGTTAGTTTTTTAGCCACGCCGACTGCTTCTTTGGCCATGGATAGCAATACGTTATGTGTTTTGTCATCTGAAGGGAATCACTTTCAAGCAGTAGGCAACATGCTGGGCTTCAAAAATTGGATAAAATGGGCTCCTGCAGCTAATCAATTGGCATATATTTCAGGAGAAGGAAGGTTCTTTGTTGAAAATAAGAAACTGGCCGTTGCAGACATGCCTGCATCACAGCAGCAAAAGGAGTACACACCCGCTGGTTTCGTAGATCTTGATTTGGAATGGTTCACACCCGACACGGTGATAACAGCTCGTGCCAAGGAGAATAAGGACTGGAAGGAAGGACCCGTTCCCCTCATGTTCACGACTCTATTTGCTATTGATATCAAAACAAAAGAACAAAAACAACTATCATACCCTGAAAAAAATGAACTTGATGAAGACCCTCAAGCGGTTGAATCTTATCTTACGTGGTTTCGAAGGAAGGCAAATGAAAACAACGGAGATGTGTGGGTGAAAAATGGGCTTGATGGGAAAGAGCATATATGGCTTAAAAATGTTGATTCCGCTCCCGTCTTTTTTACTCCATTGTAATACCTAATTCAGCCTACACAAGTAAATATGAATTTGTGTAGGCCCATTGTCTGTTATGAATACATTTTTCCTTTAACTAAAATGAATTGTCTTTAGCTAAAAACTTATTGATACTTTCCTGATTTTGATCAAAATCAACTTCTAATACTTCTCCAATTCCCTCATAACGGTTATTTTCAAAACTGCCTTCCTCTGGAATGCGTAATGTTTCGACATCTCTGCTTTTCTCCGTTAATATGCTTTTTCCAATCTGAAGAAGTGTAGAAGTTTCTATATTCGTATCCACATATGTATGTAAAAGGTCTAATAGCTTAGGAAGATTTGCCATACTATTGATACTAACCGCTTCTTCCTTTAATTTCGAGATGACTTCCTGCTGCCTTTGTATCCGTCCAAAATCACTTAAACGATCGTGACGAAAGCGAACATATCCCAGCAGTTCTGTCCCATGAAGTCTCTGCTTTCCTTCTTCTAACGTCATCCCTATCCCATAAGACATTTCATAGGGTACATCTACTTCAATCCCATTTGGCGCAAGGATATCGACTGCCTTTTCGAACCCTTTAAAATCAACAATGGCATAATAATGAATATCAAGCCCGAAATTTTCCTTAATCGTTAATCTTAGTAAATCCGGGCCTCCATGTGAAAAGGAAGTATTTAATTTATGTTGGCCATAATCAGGTATAGAGACATACATATCACGCATGAGAGAAATAAGCTTTATCTGATGTGATTGAGGGTTATAATGTGCAACCATAATGGTATCTGTGCGAGCTTGTTCTTCTCCGCGAGAGTCGCTTCCTAATAAAAGAACATTTATCGGATCTAATTTATCTTCTGTTTTCTTTCCTTGAAACGAATGCGTATTTGCTGTTGTTGCCAATGGTTGACTAAGAGCAATAATCGTCTCGCTTATGTACTGAATAACATTGAAAAGACCAATCAGAAAGATTCCTAGGAAAAAGAAGGCTCCAAAAATCCTGCCCCACCTAATTCTTCTCTTCTTTTTTGTTCGTGACAAGTTTTCACCACCGTTCTATATCAAAATGTAGTCAATTAGAAACAAAATGAGCGCTGTTTATCTTTTGTAATAGACTATCGGAATTAACATTATTTCATAAAAGTATTTCATTCTATTAAAATTCTCGTTACATTATGTTGAAATTATAATTACGTTTGTTTTTTTATGATAATCAATAGCGCTTCATTCATAAAAACCTATACATTAGGATTCTTATTAAAAATAATTGTTTGACTATTATTCTAGTCTATCCCTTTTCTCTTATTAAGGAATTGGATAATGGTTGATGAATCAGGTACTAGACGTTGAATGGATTAGGGTAGGTTCATCGACCCAGTTAAATAATAAAGCCATTAGCAGAAGATACAGTCGTATTTTAAAGGCAGCAAAACAATAGCTGAGAGGTTTGATTCGGTTTCGGACAGATGGTGCAATGATGATGTCGCCAACTCCTTGTGCCTTCATGTATTTCTTTTTAAAAAGTAGTCTGTCCCCATATGCTTTGAGTAGTTTCGTTGCATTTGTTCTGTTAAACTAACAATAAGGCTAAGTAATGATTCTAATAAAGAACAGGAGGCAGACCTTTGCTATGCGTATGAAATTAAAATCAAATATTTTAAGAAAAAGTCTATATGGATTCCTAATAATAATAATATTAGTGTTAGGAAGCTTTGGGTTACATAGCCGAAATCATTCTGTATATGCAGCCATTTCAAATCCGAATATAACACCCGAGCCAGAACCCCTGCCAGCAACTGAACAAGCACAAATACCTGCGCCAACACCGGAGCCTGCGCCAACACCAGAACCTGCACCAACACCGGAACCCGCGCCAACACCAGAACCTGCACCAACACCGGAACCCGCACCGACACCAGAACCTGCACCGACACCAGAGCCTGCACCAACACCAGAACCTGCACCAACACCGGAACCCGCGCCAACACCAGAACCTGCACCAACGCCAGAACCTGCACCAACGCCAGAACCCAATCCAATACCTGAACAAGAAGTAGAATCAAATCCACAACAACAGCCGGATTCACAATCAAAACCCAATTCAACATCCCGGTCAAAGGAACAGACATACGTAAATTCAAATAATTCAACTAAAGGAAGCAATCCTTTATATCAATCTGATCCGGAAGATTACGAAGAAATTGATCTTGCCACTATTTTTCCCAAAAACGTTTCTGAAGGAAACCAGGCCAGTAGTGAGAAGAAAATAGCTCACTCAAAGTCAGTCGAGAAAGAAGAAGCTTCGAAATCTTTTCAACCTTTTTATATCATTACTGGTATCCTGGGCATCGGAACTCTTATTTGGCTGATTAGAAAAAGATGGTTTTAGTATGTGCAGTCTTACTGTACAGGGTCCGACCAAAGTAGATGCAATAATCATTAAACGACGGTTTATACAGAAACTCCACTCACGGATGCCTTGATTTGTGACCATCAATTATGGATAAAAGAAGCTGATTAAGAAGAACAAATCACAAAAGTCGCTATGTAGCTCCTCCTAAATGGTCATATGGCAACAGTAGAACAGAGTTGTATGCCTAAATATGCCTACATAATTACATATTATGTAGGCATATTTTTTATTTCTTACGATACGGCAACCGTTATCCGTTCTCATTACTAAATTTTTCTTCTTTTAGAATAGTTCTTCCAATCTGAAAAAAATAGAAAAGTTTCTATAATAATTAAAACATTGACAAAGTAAACAATATTATTTAACATTTTATATGTTAACTATTATAAAAATTTGGTTAACATATAAAATAGATTTATTTAATAAACGAATGAAAGATGTTCAATAGGTTATTATGAGTAGTTTCTATTTTCTTGTTTGAATTGTACAAAAGTCTATTCAGTAGAAAATGATTACTGTAATTACAGAATCAAAAGGAATTTATCAATACCAATGCCGCTTTTCCATCAATAAGGATGTTAGGAAAATGAAAGGATGGTAGAAATCTTGCTAGAGGAAAAATACTATAGTGTAAGAATGAGAGCATCTCAGAACGGGCCTCATGAAAAAGGTGGAAAACATATTTCTGGAGGGGAACAAATTTCCACCTATACAGATTTGAAAAATGTCATTAACATCTTGCTGGAAAAAGCGTTATCACATTCAAGAGGTAACCCGGATTTTATGCAAATTCAGTTTGAAAAGATTGAAGAGCAGATAAAAGTATTAAAACCATTACCAATTAGAACCTATGAAGTGGCATCTGTTGAGGAAGGACAATATACTGCCCGGAAACTTTTAGAGCAGGCGGGGGTTCCGACAGAAAGTATTGACAAGGCATATAATTTAATGGCGGAATCTTCTGAACTTAGAGGAGCGATTTTGTTTGATATTCATTCTGGTTTACGAATCGATGATCGAAATGAAAAAGGTATTCGAGTTTCAAGAATGGACTGGCAAACAGCAAATTTTGAAAGATGGGCTGATTATTACCAACTGCCTCAAAGTCAAAGAATGAAAGAAGCGCTTGTGCTGGCCACAAAGGTATGTACTCATCCCGCTACTGTAGCAGAACTATGCTGGTCAGATGATCCCGAGTATATTACAGGTTATGTTGCCAGTAAAAGATTAGGCTATCAGCGAATTACGAAACTAAAAGAATATGGTGATGAATGCGGTTGTCGAATCTTTTTTATCAATCGCTTAAGTGACTTTACTTCATACATAGATTACCTTGAAAAACAGCCAATATTCGTTCAATGGGAGGAAGAAACATGTCACACGAGTTAATAGAAAAAAGTAAAAAATATCTTTGGTTACCATTCACACAGATGAAGGATTATGATGAAAACCCCATCGTTATTGAGAGTGGAAATGGAATAAAAGTAAAAGACATTGAAGGAAAGGAATATTATGATGGCTTTTCAGCTCTATGGCTCAATGTCCATGGTCACCGAAAAAAAGAATTAGATGAAGCGATTAAGGAACAGCTTGACAAAATAGCCCATTCTACTCTTTTAGGGATGACCAATGTTCCTGCAACAGAGCTTGCAGAAAAACTAATTGAAATAAGCCCTGAAAAGCTGACGCGCGTCTTTTATTCAGATAGTGGAGCAGAGGCAATGGAAATTGCTCTAAAGATGGCCTTCCAATATTGGAAGAATGCAGGCAGACCGGAAAAACAAAAATTTATTGCGATGAAAAATGGTTATCATGGCGATACGATTGGAACTGTCAGCATTGGTTCCATTGATCTTTATCATCACGTGTATGGACCATTAATGTTTGAGAGCTTTAAAGCACCAATTCCTGATGTCTATCATTCTAAAAGTGACAATCCTGTCCAATGCCGTGATGAATGCTTAGCTATTCTTGAAAAGCTGCTGATTGAAAAGAATCAAGAGATTGCCGCACTTACCATTGAATCCATGGTCCAAGGGGCTGGCGGTATGATAGTCATGCCAGAAGGTTTTTTGTCAGGTGTACGTGAACTTTGTTCAAAATATGATGTTTTAATGATTGTGGATGAAGTAGCTACCGGCTTTGGCCGTACGGGTAAAATGTTTGCTTGTGAATATGAAGGAGTTCAGCCTGATTTAATGGCTGTTGGAAAAGGAATTACCGGAGGCTATTTGCCCATTGCAGCCACATTAGCAACAGAAGACATCTACCAAGCCTTCTATGATGATTACAACAAGTTAAAAACCTTGTTTCACGGCCATTCGTATACGGGGAATCAGCTTGGATGTGCTGTTGCCTTAGAAAATTTACGTTTATTTGAAAGGGAAAACCTTGTAGAAAAAGTAGCGGAAAAATCGGAGTATCTCCGTTTACTTTTAGAAGAGCTAAAATTGCTTCCGCACGTTGGAGATATTAGGCAGCTAGGTTTTATGTGTGGGATTGAGCTCGTTTACTCAAAGGAAACAAAAAAGCCTTTTCTTGCTGAAAAACGTGTAGGCTATCATGTTACGTTAAAAATGAGAGAACTTGGCATGCTAACGAGGCCGCTTGGCGATGTGATTGTCTTTATGCCTCCACATGTAAGTACGAAGGAAGAACTGAAAGTAATGGTCAACATCATGAAAAAAGCGATTATTGAGGTCACAAATGGGGTGAAAGAAGTTGGTACTCGATGAATGGTTAAGTCAGAGAATGGACGAAACAAAAGAAGCTGGTTTGTATCGAAGGCTGCGGACCATGAATACAGCTCCATTACCTGAGATGTTCATTGATGGTCAGAGACAGATCGTTTTTTCATCTAATAATTACTTAGGGCTTGCGAACGACCAGCGCTTAGTTGATGCAGCAAAAAAAACTATGGACGAATTTGGCGTCGGAAGCAGCGGCTCAAGGTTAACGACAGGCCATACAGATTGGCATCAAAAGCTGGAAGAAAAAATTGCCCGGTTTAAACAAATGGAGGCAGCTCTGCTGTTTTCCAGCGGATATTTAGCCAATGTCGGCGTGCTATCCTCTTTACCTAAAGCGGGGGATGTAATCTTAAGTGATCAATTAAACCATGCAAGTATTATTGACGGATGCCGGCTTTCAAAAGCGAAAACCGTTGTATATAAGCATATTGATATAAATAATCTCGAGGAAAAATTGAGGCAAACTATTTCTTATAGACGGCGGTTTATTGTCACTGATGGAGTTTTTAGTATGGATGGAACCATTGTGCCCCTTGATAAAATCATCCAAATAGCGAAGCAGTATGATGCCTACGTAATTGTTGATGATGCCCATGCTACAGGTGTTTTAGGAGAAAACGGCAGAGGAACAAGTGAATACTTCGGTGTCTACCCTGATGTGGTCATTGGAACCTTGAGTAAAGCTGTTGGAACGGAAGGTGGTTTTGTTGCGGGATCGAAGCTGTTAATCGACTTTCTACTTAACCATGCGAGAACCTTTATTTTTCAAACAGCTATGCCTCCATCCATCTGTGCGGCTTCCTATACATCATTGGAAATCATTGAAGAAAGCGCTAAAAAACGTCAGTCGTTATTTTCGAATATAAACAAGGTGAAAAATAGTTTAGTAGAAATGGGTTATATGGTGAAGGGAGATTTAACTCCGATTATTCCTGTGATCATTGGAGATTCCAAAGAGGCTGTCATGTTTTCGGAAAAGCTTCAGGAAAAGGGAATATACGCACCTGCGATTCGTCCGCCTACTGTACCAAATGGAGAGAGTCGTATCCGATTAACGGTTACCTCTGCTCATGATTCAAAAGAAATAGATTACTTATTGGATTGCTTTTATTTAATCGGAAAAGAGTTGAGCATGATAGGATGAAGGGTTTGTTTGTAACTGGAACAGATACAGACGTTGGAAAAACCATCATATCCAGCGGACTTGTTGCAGTATTAAAAGACAAAGAGATTGATGTTGGCGTATTTAAACCATTGTTAAGCGGGATTGCCCGTGATGATCTGGCAAGTGATACAAGCCTGCTGAAGGAGCTATCTCAAACATCTTTATCTCATGAAGAAATTACCCCTTTTGGATTTAAAGAACCGCTTGCCCCGTATGTAGCTGGAAAGCTGGAAGGGAAGAGTGTCAGAATAGAAGCGGTAATAAATCATTGGGAGAAGATTAAAGAAAAACACGAATTTTTCATAGTTGAAGGTGCTGGAGGTATTTCAGTGCCATTAGGTGAAGGTTTCCTCGTTAGTGACTTGATAAAAGCTTTACAGCTACCCATTATCATTGTAGCCCGTCCAAATCTTGGGACATTCAATCATATATATCTAACGGTTCAATACGCAAGGAGTCAAGGTCTAACCATTGCAGGAATCGTAATAAACGGGATTAATGATCCTCCTGAACTGGCGGAAAAAACAAATCCGGCATTAATTGAAGAGTTTTGTCGTGTACCTATATTAGGAATCACGCCTAAACTAAAAGAAATCACAAAAGAAAACATAATAAAAATGGTAGAAGGTCACATTGACGTGACATTACTAATAAAACAATTGGAGACAGGAAAATGAATAAATGGATGGAGCTTGCAGATGGAGTATTAGAAGGAAAAGAAATCACTAATGAAGAGGCACTTTCTATTTTAGAATGTCCAGATGATGACGTCTTATTGCTTATGCATTCGGCTTTTAAAATTAGAAAGTACTATTATGGGAAAAAAGTAAAGCTTAATATGATTATTAATACAAAATCTGGGTTATGTCCGGAAAACTGCGGCTATTGTTCCCAATCTTCTATTTCTACAGCACCGATTGATACTTATAGAATGGTAGATAAGAATACGATTCTTGAAGGAGCCAAACGCGCCTATGATTTAAATGTCGGAACGTATTGTATTGTTGCTAGCGGCAGGGGGCCATCTAATAAAGAAATCGATCATGTGGTAGAGGCAGTAAAAGAAATCAAGGAAACATATGGAATGAAAGTTTGTGCCTGTCTTGGAATTTTAAAGCCGGAACAAGCAAAGCGGTTAAAAGAAGTTGGGGTAGACCGTTACAATCATAATATCAATACCTCGGCGAGTAATCATGCAAACATCACGACTTCACATACATACGATGATCGTGTCGGTACGGTGGAAACGGTAAAAGAAGCGGGTATGTCTCCATGTTCAGGTGTCATTGTTGGCATGAGAGAAACAAAGCAAGATGTAGTGGATATGGCGAATAGTTTAAAGGCCCTTGATGCCGATTCCATTCCGGTTAATTTCCTTCATGCGATTGATGGTACACCGCTACAGGGAGTGAAAGAATTAAATCCGTTATATTGTTTGAAAGTATTAACGCTATTTCGTTTTATTAATCCATCAAAGGAAATTCGAGTTTCAGGCGGGCGTGAAGTCAACCTTGGTTCACTGCAACCACTAGCGCTATATGCAGCTAATTCGATCTTCGTTGGAGATTACTTAACTACAGCTGGACAAGAAGAAACAGAAGATGAAAAAATGTTACGTGATTTAGGTTTTGAAGTAGAGTCAGTTGAAGAAATGAAAGCCAGTTTAGCAGCGGAAAAATAAGTTTAATAGTATACAGAGATGGTCCTCCCATCTCTGTATACGGATTGTGATTGTATGACAGGAGGCTAACATAACATGACAACCAGTTTAAATCAAACTATATCACTTTCATTTACTGATTCTGAGTTCTTCCAAAATCCCTATCCATTTTATGAAAAGCTTCGATCCATTCATCCTATTTATTGGGGAAATCTGTTTAAAAATCCAGGCTGGTATGTGACAGGTTATAGAGAAGCGATTGCGATTTTGAAAGATACTCGATTTCAAAATCGCATTCCGCTGCCGCAGACTTCAAAAAAATATGCGCAGCTAAAAAACATTCAAAGCGATATGATGCTTTTTAAAAATCAACCGGATCATAAGCGATTGCGTTTTCTAGTTAGTAATGTATTTACTCCTAGAATGGTGGAACAGCTGAGCCCTTATATCCAAGAAAAGGTCAACCATTTACTGCAGCCTATTCAACAACGGAAATCAATGGAAGTGATTTCCGATTTTGCCTTTCCTTTAGCTAGTCTCATTATTGCAAAAATCATAGGAGTCCCAGAGGAAGACCGGAACCAATTTAGAGAATGGGCCTTACGCTTAATCCAAACGATTGATTTTACCCGTTCGAGAAAGGCTTTAGACAATGGGAATTCCATTACAATTCTCTTAAGGAATTATTTTAAAAAGTTGATAGAAATACGGAAACTAAGCCCTGAAGAGGACCTTATCAGTATGTTAATAAAAGAGGAACAGCAAGGGGACAGGCTGACAGAAGAGGAAGTGCTTGCAACCTGTATTTTACTGGTTATCGCCGGTCATGAAACGACGGTTAATCTCATCAGCAATTCGATTCTTACGTTACTGAAAAATCCTCATCAAATGATAAAGTTAAAAGAAAACCCATCACTGATTGAAAATGCAGTAGAAGAGTTTTTGCGCTATGAGAGTCCGACTCAAATGACAGCTCGAACGGCATCAGAGGATATCATCGTTCATGGAACAACGATTAAAAAAGGTGATCAAGTCTATATTCTTTTAGGTGCTGCTAATCGAGATCATAATCAATTTGCTCATGCTCATTTATTGGATATTACTAGAAGTGAGAATCCGCATCTTGCATTTGGATATGGTACGCATTTTTGTTTAGGCGCTCCGTTGGCACGTTTAGAAGCACAAATTGCGATTCAAACCATTTTGCAGCAGATGGACAATCCTAAGCTACTATCTTCTGACCTTTCGTGGCGAAAATTGATGGGATTTAGATCGTTAAACGAACTGCCAATTACTTTTAATTAGGATATAGAGATAGTATTTTAGATTCCTCTACAATCGATCAAACAACCAACAAAATCATATGAGGCTTTGTTGGTTGTTTAAAGGTTTAATAATTTAATTTTTTCTTCCAGTTTAACGAGAATAAACTAGAAGAAATTGTAATAATAAAGATCACAATGACAATTATGAATACGATGTAGTAGGAGTTTGTATACAGGTAACTGAATAAGGTTGTACCAAAAGCTACGCCTAATGTAGAAGCTGACATAATGGTTGTATAAATGGATGCATAATCACGCCCGCCGAATACTTCACGTATGACCACTGGAGGGAGCAGGGTAGATCCAGAGAACCCAATTCCAAATAAAAATGCACCAGTATATAGCATAGTGATCCCGAAAGAATCAGAAATGAGTAAGGCAACTACCCCCATCATACCGCCCCCAATTCCAACAAACAGAGCTGGTTTAATACCGTATTTATCATTAATAGCACCAAGTAAGAATTTACCGCCCGTTTGACCAATTGTTACACAAGTAATACCTGTAGCAGCCATTGTAGCCGTGAACCCTATTGATTGTACAAAATTTCCATTTTGAACCTCCATTTAAAGTATATATATTATCTGAATGTTACCATTGAAAAAATGCTTTGATACAGAAAGTGAAAGTTAAAATCACTTTTTCTACATTCATTTAGAAGATTTTTTATTAGAAGAGAAAACGTAACAGTAGCATGGTGTAATGGATTCTATTTAATTAAATATTCTAGATATAATAAAAATTACACAATTCAAGTGTATCTATTCATATTAAATTATATTGAATAGTAAGCTGTTATTTACAAGGATTGATTCACATTGAAAAGGTCAATCTATATAGTAAATAAGCCCAGCAAATGAGTATAAACTATTATACTTTTTGCTGGGCTTATTTGTGTTTAATTTTAATAAATATAACAGGAATTGGAGGTAATAAAATGGATATGTTTTTTGAGGATTTTCATATTGGTGATGAAATGGTAACCCCATGTAGAACCATAACAGAAATGGATGTGGTACAGTTTGCAGGATTATCTGGTGACTATAATATGCTTCATATTATGGTAGGAAGTAAGGTGGAGAAAGAATGCTTTCAACTGTTGCAAACGCGACTGTACCAAGAATTGCCGTTATTGTAAGAAAGGCATATGGTGCTGGATATGTGGTTATGCCAGGTGCTTCCATGCAGACGGATGCGTGTGCATTGCACTGTCGCAAGCACCGTCTGCGATTATGGGACCTGAGGCTGCTGTCAATGCGATGTATTATAACAAGATTCAATCCATTGAAGATCCTGCTGAACGACAACAATTCATTCAAGAACAGCGTGAAAAATACAATGATGACATTAATGTAAGGAGTCCTGCATCAGAGCTTTATATTGATGATGTTGTACTGGGCGACCGTTTACGTAAGGATTTGATTCAACGATTTGATTTATATACTCAAAACAGAGACATTTTAGAAGGAATTGCAAAAAAGAAAACAGTTATTAGAAGGGGATCATCTAGAGAGAAGGTACAAAAGTTTAAAAGAAATGATAAAAGTAAAAGTAGTATCTTACATTTATAACAATACAATATATGAGGTGAATAGAAATGGAAGTATTAACAAATATGGCAGATAACATATGGAAAGTTGTTGTTCAACCAGGTGATCAAGTAACAGAAGGTCAGGATGTCGTGATTTTAGAATTGATGAAAATGAAAATCCCAATTAGTGCAGAGGTTAGCAGGATTGTAGATGAAGTTATCGTTCATGAAGGAGATTTTGTTAATGATGTTGATGTGGTTATTAAATTGAAATAACATCTTAGGAGGAGATTAGCATGATGAAGAAAATCTTAATTGCAAATAGAGGCGAAATTGCTGCACGTATCATGAGAACATGCCAAAAAATGGGGATTCAAACGGTAGCCATCTATTCTGAGGCTGATCAACATGCCCCTCATGTAGAAATGGCAGACGAAAGCTATAGAATTGGACCGCCAAGGGTGAATGAAAGTTATTTAAATATGGAAAAGATTATCGAGGTGGCAGTAAAGGCAAACGTCGATGCGATTCACCCTGGATACGGGTTGCTGTCTGAAAATACGGAATTTGCTAAGCGGTGCACTGAAAATAAGATTATCTTTATTGGGCCATCTCCTGCCATTATCGCACAAATGGGCAGTAAAATTGAGGCTAGAAAAGTAATGAGTCAAGCAGGTGTTCCAATTGTTCCTGGAACGGATGCCCCTTTAACAAATGTAGAAGAGGCGGTTCTTGAGGCGGAAAAAATTGGATATCCAATCATGTTAAAGGCTTCCGCTGGTGGCGGAGGGATTGGAATGCAACGGGTGGATGATGAAGAGGAGCTTAGAAAGGCTTTTCAAGGGAACCAAAAACGGGCAAAAGACTTTTTCGGTGATGGAGCGATGTTCTTAGAAAAACTGATTTTAAATCCGCGTCATATCGAAATTCAATTATTAGCAGATAAAAAGGGAAATACGATTTATTTAGGAGAAAGAGAATGCTCAATTCAAAGAAGACATCAAAAAGTAGTCGAAGAAGCACCTTCACCGTTTATTGATGAAACGACAAGAAAAGAGATGGGCGGGGCAGCTGTCACTGCAGCAAGAGCAATCGGATATGAAAACGCCGGGACGGTAGAATTTATCATGGATGAGCATAAGCATTTTTATTTCCTAGAGGTGAATACGCGAATACAGGTTGAGCATCCAGTTACAGAAGAAGTCACTGGTTTAGACATAGTAGAACAGCAGATTCGAATTGCAAATGGTGAGGCGCTTTCTATCAGTCAAGAGGATGTGCAATTGAGCGGACATGCGATTGAAGTAAGAATTTATGCGGAGGATCCAAATACGTTCTTTCCTTCACCAGGAAAGATTACAAACTTAAGTATTCCAAACGGAGAAAATATTCGCCATGAATTGGCTGTTAAATCAGGAACAGTGGTAACCCCATTTTATGATCCAATGATTGCTAAGCTCATTGTAAAGGGACACACTCGTAATGAAGCGATAAAAACGATGAGCGATGTATTGGATCAATATATCGTAGAAGGAATTAAAACCAATATTCCAACGTTAAAGAAAATTGTCAATCATCCGGAATATATTTCTGGAAACACAACCACTCATTTCATTGACAGCTATTTAAAGGGATAGAAGGTGAATGAATAGCTCATATTTCGATTGGAAGAAGTGAATAAATAAAGAAAGAAAAGGGCTTCCGTTCATCATGAAGCTCTTTTCTTATGGGAAAAATAATCAATGAATAAAAGTAGTGTAAAAAATTCTGGTATTTCAGTATAATTATCATTGACTCAAAGCAAATTTTAGGTAACGATAAGAATATATCTTTTATAATCTTGGAGGACATTATGAAATACATTAGTACACGTGGGAATGTAAGCAAAATTGGTTTTATCGATACCGTTTTAATGGGACTGGCTACGGACGGAGGATTATTAGTTCCGGAAAAAATTCCACAGCTTTCACAAGAGAAACTGCAGGAATTGTCCAAGCTAAACTATCAGGATTTAGCATTTGAAATCATTTCCTATTATGTGGATGGAGAAATCCCGGAAAACGAACTGAAGGAATTAATTAACAAAAGCTATGGTACTTTCCGTGCACCCGAGGTTACTCCGGTTGTCAAGCTGAAGGATGACATGTATGTGTTGGAATTGTTCCACGGTCCGACCTTTGCTTTTAAAGATGTAGCCTTACAATTTCTAGGGAATTTATATTCCTATATTGCAAAGAAGACGGGAGTAACCATCAATATTCTTGGTGCAACTTCTGGTGATACAGGTGCATCTGCGATTGAAGGAGTAAGAGGTAAAGAAGGAATCCGTATTTGTATTCTGCATCCTCACGGAAAGGTAAGTAAGGTGCAAGAGCTGCAAATGACGACCGTTGGTGATGAAAGTGTGTTAAATTTAGCAATTGAAGGAACGTTTGATGATGGGCAGCGAATTATTAAAGAAATCTTCGCGGATTTAGGTTTCAAAGAAAAATATCATCTTCGTGCCATTAATTCCATTAACTTTGCTCGAATTTTAGCGCAAACCGTCTATTATTTCTATGCTTATTTCCAAGTAGCAAAAGAAAAAGACATTAAGAGCCTTAACTTTAGTGTACCGACAGGAAACTTCGGAGACATTTTTGCCGGCTATTTAGCGAAGAGAATGGGTCTGCCTGTTGGAAAGCTAATTGTTGCTACAAATGAAAATAATATTCTAGAGCGTTTCATTAAAGAAGGAGTGTACCAGCCAGGTGAGTTCCACAGCACCTATAGTCCTTCAATGGATATTCAGGTAGCAAGCAACTTTGAGCGTTATCTATACTATTTAGTAGGTGAAAGCTCAGATGCAACTTCAGCCTTAATGGATCAGTTTAAATCCGAAGGCAAGATTACAGTCACTGAAGAGCAACTGCGTCAAGTACAAGCAGATTTTGCGGCATATGGTGTACAAGGCGAAGAGTGTTTGAACACAATTAGTAAATATCATAAGGAAACAAACTATCTATTAGATCCACATACTTCTTGTGGAGTTGCTGCATATGAAGCATGCAATGAGCAAGGGGAAACTTGTGTAACCCTTTCTACAGCCCATCCAGCAAAATTCAATGAATCGATTGAACGTTGCGAGATTGAACAAACGTATCCGGAAGAAATTAAAGCATTGTTTGAAAAACCTCAATACCTAGAAGTGGTTGAGGCAAGAAATGAGGAAATCTGCCGCCAGCTTGAAAAGCATTTTCGTTCTTCTTTAGCAGATGTGAAGTAAAGTTAAAGAACAACTGAGATTTTATCACCTAATAAAAAACCAGCAGTAGAAATTCGTATTCTACTGCTGGTTTTTATTAGGTTGGCTCTGTTAAACATCAGTGTTAATGCTAAGATTGCCTTTGGGACATGTGTTTAGGAAACCAGTTTTAGTCCAATGGCTGCAGATAAAACCATGGCAATAAAAACGAGTCTCTTCCAGTCTTTGGATTCACCATAAAATATCATTCCAACAAAGGTGCCGCCAACGACACCAATTCCTGTCCAAATCGCATACGCTGTTCCCATAGGAATCACATTCATGGCATAACTTAATAAAAGAAGACTTAAACCAAATCCCAAAATTAATAAAACCACCGTTTGCCAATTTCGTTTTACCGACAATTGATTAATCATGGCGACACCAAATGCCTCGAATAAGCCGGCTAAAATTAAAGAAAACCAAGCCATTAGGATTCAGCTCCTTCCTCACTCTTGTTATCTGTAACTAATTTCAAACCCATCACGCCAATCAATAGTAATAGGATTAAAAGGATTTTTGCCCATTTGAACGGCTCTCCAAAGAATAGAATCTCCGAAATGACCGTACCAGCTGTTCCTAATCCGACAAAAATGGCATAGACGGTCCCAGCAGGCAGTACTTGTGCGGCTGTAATCATTAAATAATTACTAATAATGAGAGCAATGATTGTACCAGTCCAAGTCCAAAAGTCATAGGCGTGAGCTAATCCAATTACCCAAAAGACTTCCAAAAAGGCTGCAATAAATACTTTTATCCAGTTTTGATTCATTTTGTAGCACCTCCAATCTATTATCGAAACAAAAAAGCCTGAGAGATCTGATGAACAGTATCTCCCAGGCTTTTATCCTTCCGTGGCACGTCTAAGCGTGAGTTTTCTCTCGGACCAGTCCAATACAAAGATTGCGGAACCCTAGAAAACATTTAACATATATAATTATTATACATTATACAGAAATTTTATCGGATTTTGAAGAGTAAAGTAAAGGAAGGAAATGATAAGCAGTATTCAAATTTTAAAAATTACTAAGATAGTTTAGTGAAACAATTAATATAGAATGCTAGAAACTTTTCACCTCCTTCAATCGTATTATAGAAAAATCAATTGGAAAGGAGGTTGTTATATTGGATATAAGTTTTTTCTGGATTGGAATTGGATTAATTGCATTAGGCTATTTTATTGGAGATGGATTAAAGAATTTTAAGAACCCAAAAGGAAGTCCAACACAATATCCTACATTAATTAAAGAAAAGGATTTGCATCTTTATTTGGGCTTAAGTAAAGAAGAGGTAAGCGAACTATTAAACAAATATCCTGATGCACCAAAGGTTGAGTTGAAAGGAACTACATATTATCCATATCGGCATTTTTTAGATTGGATATCTTCTGAGGAAATCTATAAAAGTTAACTAGTTGGATTAAACATGTAAAAAATGGAGGGCTGTTTCAACAAGGATTGGGTATCCTGTCTATGAGACAGCCCTCCGTATATTAAGCTGAATTAACCATGATTCCGGCTACTTGCTGTAATCGGCTGTAAAAAAATTCGCCTGCAGGATGTTGATCCAAGCCTACTTCTTCAAAGGCCTCTTTCATACAACGAAGCCAGCACTGGGCTCTTAATGGTGTAATTTCAAAAGGAAGATGACGCTGCCTCATGGCAGGCGGTCCGAACTCTTGACTGTAGAGGGCAGGTCCTCCAGTGAACTGAGTTAAAAACATTCGCTGTTTTCGCATGATTTCTTTAATATTTCCTTCAAACAAAGGACTTAATTCTGGGTCACTGTATACCTTTGGATAAAAAGCACGAACTAATTCCTCTATCTTTTCCGCACCGATTTGGTCATATAATGTAGCTAAATTTGATTCACTCATCTTATGAACTCCCTTATTCAATATGTTTATATTATAAACGATTGAATAGTTTACGGTTGTGATTTATTTCATACTCTGTAGAAAACGTTTGGATATGGAATTTCTTTTACTTAAACTTCCTGAGTGATGGTTGATGTCAAAGATTATTCATCAGATGTAACTTTATTAATGGCTCTGTTAGAGATAAATGTTGAAAATGGCTTCTGTTACTGCTGTATTTCATGATTAATAACAGAATAAATAATCTGTTTAATAGGTTGTTCAATGCGGGAATTTTTTCTGTATTGTACATAAATATTATTTGGTACATTTTCAACTTTTTTAATTCGTTTCATCACGACTTTCATTTGGTCAAACTCATTTACTCCAAGTGAGGCTGTAATTCCCACTCCAATACCGCTTCCAACAATTGATTTCACCATTTCGTTATTTCCAACTTCAATTCTTTTTATTTGCGGTACTCCAATAAGTTGTTTTTCAATTTCTGCCCAAATAGGCGTGTGACGCTGATAACAAATCAGCGTTTCACCTTCTAAATCCTCTGGTACAATGACTTCTTTGTTTGCTAATCGATGGTCCTTCCCACAAATAAGGATAAGCTGATCTTCAAATAAAAACTCGGAAACGATATCAGGTTGTTGTGTGTAGACATTCCTCGTAAAAACAATATCCAGTTCTCCGGAGGTAATTTGCTCGTTTAACCGAAGAGAATCAACCCCCTCAAAGATAGAAACCTCTAAATCCTTTATAGATAAGATAGAAGTGATTAGTTCTGTTAAAAATGAATAGGAAAAGCCGGGAGAAAAACCAACTTTTACATGGTGAAATTTAGCATGCCGGGTAGCCTCAATAGAATGTTTCATATTGGCTATGATTGTTTTTGCATAATCACGAAATACTTTTCCTTCCTTGGAAAGAGTCAGATTTTTCCCATCTTTTTCAAATAATTTACAATCTAGTTCGTATTCCAAATTTTTAATTCTTGCCGATGCAGTAGGTTGTGAAACGTTTAATGCTTCTGCTGCTTTGGAAAAACTTTTATGTTCAATAACTGAAAAAAATGTATCTAATTGTACTGTGTCCATGAAGAATTGCTCCTTATCATAGAATACTTATTTTGAAAATCAAAATGTGAAAGTAAATGACAGATTTACAACAATCTAAAGGAAAAACTTAGAGGAAACCATATTTCGCATAAGTTTTTTCTGTTAGATTTTAATAGAAAATGAAGCTATACTTTAGATAAGTCAAACAGATGGAAAATTCAAATTATTCTATCTATAGGATATAATTATACACTATTTTAATTGTAGGGATGTGAAATATCAAATAGCTGACAATCAAAACCCTATTATTAAAATAGTAATATAAGGAGGATTACGATGTATCAATCTAAAAATATTGACGTTAATGGCATTTCAACACACTATCTTGAAAGCGGGCAAGGTGAACCGATTCTTTTAATTCATGGATCAGGACCAGGGGTTACGGCTGAAGCGAACTGGAGATTAGTTATCCCTAGACTTTCCGAGAATTTTCATGTGTATGCACCGGATATTGTAGGTTTTGGCTATACAGCAAGACCTGAGGATATTCAATATGGAGTTGAAACATGGACGAACCACTTAATTAGTTTTATCGAAGCGGTTGGAGTAAGTCGTGTTCATATTATCGGAAATTCACTTGGGGGAGCATTAGCCTTACATATCGCTAATAAGAGACCTGATTTAGTAAACAAAATGGTCTTAATGGGGGCAGCAGGCCTATCGTTTATGGTGACTTATGGTTTAGATAAAGTTTGGGGCTATGAACCAAGTGTAGAAAATATGAAGAGATTACTAGAAATTTTTGCTTACAACCAAGATTTTGCTACAGATGAGTTAGCTCAATTACGATATGAAGCTAGCATTCAACCAGGCTTACAGGAAGCTTTCTCAAAAATGTTTGCTGAACCTCGCCAAGAAAAACTGAATCAACTTGCCTTACCTGAGGAGCAGCTTAAGAAAATAGAACAACCTGTTTTAATGATTCATGGGCGGGAAGATATTGTTGTTCCTTATAAAGAAACAAGTTTAAGATATTTAGAATTACTTCCAAATTCTGAGCTTCATATTTTTTCAAAATGTGGACACTGGACTCAGATTGAGAAAAAGAACGAATTTGCTGAGCTTTGTGAAAACTTCTTTCTTCGGAAGTAACGATTAATGGAGAGGCTGTCCCTTGCAAGGAAACAAGACCCTGTTATTGCAGGATATTAGGAGTCGGACTCCTTTAAGGACAGCCTAATCCATATCATTCTATCGATTCATTACTTTATAAAAATGGTAATATAAGCGAATTCAATAATGGAATTGAAGAGGTGTTGAGCAATGTCTATTCTAACAAATCACCCATCTTTTGCAGGTCAAGTCGTGATAGTTACAGGTTCATCGCGTGGAATAGGAAAGACCATTGCAAGTGGCTTTGCGAGAGAGGGGGCGAAAGTTCTCATAACGGGTACCGAAGAGGAGCGTACCAAACAGGCGGCAGTTGAAATTGCTGAACAGTCGGCAGGAGAAATTGATTACTTTGTGGGTGATCTTTCGCTTGAAGAGAATGTCACAGCGATGACAGAGAAAACGGTAACTAAATGGGGAAAAATTGATATCCTTGTTAATAATGCTGGCGGCGGGGTTATAAGACCATTTTTAGAGCAAACGCCAGAAACCCTTAAAACGACAATCGATCGAAATCTTTGGACATGCTTGTGGTCCTGTTATAAGGTTCTTCCCCATATGGTTGAGCAAAAGTTTGGAAGAATCATTAACATTGGTGCAGACTCTGTTCGTAATGGACTATGGGAGCACGCGGCCTATAATGCAGCAAAAGGCGGTATGCATGCTTTAACGACCGGACTGGCCCGAGAGTTTGCGCAGTATGATATTACGGTTAATACCGTTGCGCCGCCAGCGGTGGAGTCAGGGGCTTTAGAGTTATATAAACAAAAAGAACCGGAAACGGCGAAGAAAATGATTGATATCATTCCTAAAGGCAGAGGTGCCTACGAAGAGGAAATAGCTGATTCTGTTCTGTTTTTAGCCTCTGAAAAAACAACCTTTATTACAGGTCAAGTCATTAGTGTTAATGGCGGCAGTACAATGCTTTAATACACATGTTAATAATAGAGGGGAGTGAGTGGGGAATTGATTGTTGATGTTCATACTCATTTTGTACCTGAACACTTACCTGACATGGGTAATCGGTTTGGCGGTGATCGTTGGCCAACTGCAAAGTGTACATGCGGACAAACCCACCATAAACAGATCATGATTTCGGGGAAAAACTTCAGAACCATCACCGACCAATGCTGGAGTCCTGAAAGAAGAATAACCGATATGAATCAAGAGGATGTTACGATACAAGTGTTATCACCCATGCCAGAATTATTATCCTATTGGTTTAAAGCTGAGGATACGCTAGAATACTCACGCTATATTAATTTTGAATTATCAAAGTTTATCGAGAATGATTCAAATCGTTTTATTGGCTTGGGGATGGTCCCGTTACAAGATCCTGAATTAGCGGCCAAAGAACTAAAAAGATTAAAAAATGAGTTCGGTTTAAAAGGCGTTGAAGTAGGTACGAATATTAATGGCAAATCGATTGGAGATCCGTTTTTCACACCATTTTTTGCGGAAGCAGAAGCTGAAGATATTTCAATCTTTATCCATGCCCTGCATCCAATTGGTAAAGAGCGAATCGTTGGACCTTCTGCCTTATCAGCTCTCATTGGCTTTCCAACTGAAAATGCTTATGCTGTGGCTTCATTGATTACAGGAGGAATCCTAGAAAAATTTCCAAATTTAAAAATTTACGTTAGTCATGGTGGAGGAACCTTCGCTAGTTTATTACCTCGATTAACTTTTGGTTGGGAAAAGATGGAGGAAATAAGAAACGTTTGTCCTCATCCTCCAAGCTATTATGCCAAGAAAATGTATTACGATACTTTAGTGTATGACACCGACACGCTCCGTTATTTAATCCAACAGTTCGGTTCCAGTCAATTAATGATAGGGTCGGATTATCCTTTTCTAATCAGAGAGGAAAACCCAGGACATTGGATTCATGAGTTGAACATAAGTCAAGAAGAGAAAAACATGTTGTTGTATAAAAATGCCTGTAAAATATTTGGAATATTATGAATTTTAGAAATTATTTCAATAATGAGGAGGAATTTTTATGAAAAAGTATGTTGTTGAAGATAAGTTAAACTCCGAATTTTTAGTTCATCGTAGTGTTTTTACAGAACAGCAAATCTTAGAACTAGAGAAAAAAGAAATCTTCAGTAAGTGTTGGCTATATATCGGACATGAATCAGAAATACCGAAAAATGGAGACTTTGTTCGAAGAAAAGTAGGCGGAAGAAATCTATTATTTACACGAGGTAGTGATGGTGCGGTTAGAGCGTTATACAATTCTTGTACACACCGAGGGGCGCTTGTTTGCCGTGAAAATAAAGGGAATACAAAGGTGTTCCGCTGTTTCTATCATGCATGGAGCTTTACGAATAAAGGGGAATTAGTTGGAATGCCAGGTAAAGATGGATTTTCTGAAACCTTTAATTGCAATGGATCCAAAAATTTAAAAGAGGTTACTAGGCTTGAATCCTATCGTGAATTTGTTTTCGTCAATTTCGATAACAACGCGATTTCGCTTGAGGACTATTTAGGAAATGCAAAAGAATATCTTGATTTAGTTGCTGATCAGTCAGAATTAGGTATGGAAGTATTACTAGATCCACAGGAATATAGTGTCCGTGCAAACTGGAAGCTTTTATCTGAAAATAGCGTAGATTCTTATCACGGCATGCCGACGCATAAGACTTATTTTGAAATTGTGGCAACACGGGGCGGCGAATTGTCAAAGGGAGATCTGCAGGGTGTGGGACTTGATTTAGGTAACGGCCACGCAGTAGTGGAATATACAGCACCTTGGGGAAGACCTGTCGGACGCTGGATTCCAGCTTGGGGGGAAGAAGGGCAGAAAGAAATCGATGAAATCACTTGTAAATTAGAGAATAAATTTGGAAAAGAGAGAGCGGAAAGGATTACCAAAAAGAATCGCAATCTCCTTATTTTCCCTAACTTGGTTATCAATGATATTATGGCAATCACCATTCGTACGTTCTATCCAATTGAACCAGGATATATGGAAGTGACAGGCTATGCGTTAGCTGCAAAAGGAGAAAATGAAGAATTTAGACGGAGAAGAAATGATAACTTCTTGGAGTTTATTGGTCCTGGCGGTTTTGCTACTCCAGATGATAATGAAGCACTTGAGCTTTGTCAGGAAGGGTTCTTGAACAATCAAGAGGTAGAGTGGAATGATATTTCTAAAGGAATGATTCGAGAGCAGCCACTTTCTAATGATGAAGAACAAATGCGTGGGTTTTGGAGAAAATATAATGAAGTCATTTCCAATTCTAGTTCTAAAAATCTTCAAGAGGAGCAAGTGAAAGGATGAATATCACACGTCAAGCCATAGAGGATTTCTTATATATGGAAGCCGAGCTTTTGGATGAATGGAAATTAGAAGAGTGGGCTACTTTATTTTCATCTAAAGGCTCCTACCTTATCCCACCGATTGGAAACCCTAATGCAGACTCAGCTAAGTCTCTTTATCTCGTAAACGATGATAGAGCACGGCTTGAGCAAAGGGCATTACGATTGTTAAAAAAAGAAGCTCATGTAGAATATCCGCACTCTTCAACGCTGAGAAATTACAATAATGTTCGAATTGTAGACCAGAATGAAAATTCTATTTCTGTTAAATGCAATTTTACGACCTACCGATCAAAACGAGCAGATCTTGATTCATTCATTGGTGTCCTAGAGTACAAATTGGTAATCGAAAATGAAGAGTTAAAGATTGAAGAAAAGAAAGTAGTATTAAAGCTTGAAAGTTTACGTCCACAAGGAAAAGTAAGTCTAATATTATAAGAAAGATAGGAGAGATTCAGATGTTTCGATATAAAAAAATTGGGTATGTAGCATTAAATGTAAGTGATGTTGAGAAATCAACAGAGTTCTATGATCAAATGGTTGGCTTGCAACATGTTGAAACGAATGAAAAGGGAATATCCTTTTTCCGTTGCAGCAATGACCATCATAATCTTATCTTGTATCCATCACAGGAGCCGGGTATCAAAAGAGTAGGCTTTCAATTAGAAAATGATAAGCAACTTGAACTGGCTTACCAAGAGTTTGTTAAAAACGGTTTAAATCCAAGAGAAGTGTCACAGGAGGAGCAAAAGGAACTGAAACAAGGGAGAACCTTCCGTATTGTTGAACCGAATACAGGACTAGAGTTAGAGTTTTATAGCAAAATGATGCATATGATTAAAAACTTTGTTCCGAAACATACGAAAATCCAACGATTAGGGCATGTCGTTCTAAATACAGTTGATGTCGATAGTACAATAAAGTTCTTTACTGAACAATTGAACTTTATCGTTTCTGATCATTTGGGTGAAAATGCTTGGCTGCGCTGTTTCCCAAATCCATATCACCATTCCTTTGCCTTGATTAAGAATACTGAGAATAAATTACATCATGTCAATTTTATGGTGGAAGATATTGATGATATTGGAATTGCGAGAAACCGTGTGTTAAATAGTGATGTTCCAATTGCATTTGGTCCAGGACGTCATGAGCCATCGGAGAGTATTTTCTTCTATTTCTTAGATCCTGATGGGATGACTATGGAATATAGCTTCGGGATGGAAGAATTTCCAGAAGAAAATGCCAGAGATGCCCGCTTACTTGAGCCAAGTCCATGGACGCTAGATAGATGGGGGGGAAAACCTAGTCCGGAATTTGCATCAAAAGGAAAGATTGAGGAAAAGTTAAGTCTTATAGAAAAATAAAACCTTGATAGATGAAAAGTAATAGAAGCAGGTCCAAGACTGCTTCTATTTTTTAATTGAAGAAGAGTTATTCATTCTTTTGAATACTACGAGACCAAATAATCACAGGAATCAGCAGCAGAGCAAGAATCCCCCCAGAAAGGGAAAGGACCGCATAACTCGTATGTGCTGCTACCATCCCTGAAAGCGCACCCCCGGATGCTCCGGCTAAAGCAATCAGGATGTCTATGGTTCCCTGTGTTTTTGCACGATTGAAAGGAGTCGTTGAATCCACAATAAGGGTCGTGCCGCTTATCAAACCAAAATTCCAGCCAAGCCCTAGTAATGATAGCGCAATAATCAATACAAACATGGAATCTGCAGGTGCAAGGGCAGCAGTGACACCGGCAGCTAGAAGAGTGATTCCTGCAGCAATGGCCATTTTTGTTCGTCCTATTTTATCGACAAGAATCCCTGTTACAAGTGAGGGAAGGTACATGGAGCCAATATGAAAGCCAATGACCATTCCTACTGCACTTAAATCATGACCATGGCTTCTCATATGCACAGGTGTCATCGTCATGATGGCAACCATGACAATTTGGGTGAAAAGCATAACAGAAGCCCCGGCTATGATTCCTCGTTTATTATTTGCAAGCTCCTTAGCATTCGAGTTTAAAAGGTTCTTATCTTTGGTGTTCTGTCCATCTGCAATGGCTTTTGCTACAATGAGCGGATCTGGTCGCAGGAAAACCAAATGAACTAAACCAGCAAGAATGAATGCTGCAGCAGCAAGGATGAAAGGACCTGCAAGGGCGGGAACACCGATTTTTACTGCAACATCACCCATTACCTCAACCAAATTAGGTCCTGCTACCGCACCTAACGTCGTTGAAACCATGGCAATGCTAACCGCTGTTGCTCTTTGTCTGGAATGTGCTAAATCAGTGCCCGCATATCTTGCCTGTAGATTTGTCGCTGTGCCGCTTCCATAGATAAGCAGGGAAGTGAATAGAAGGATGATATTATTCGTTAAGGCGGCAATAATGACCCCAATGGCACCTATTCCGCCAGTCAAAAATCCAGCTGCCAGTCCGGGACGCCGCCCAAAACGCTGCGATATCCGTCCAATCAAATAGGACGCCGCAGCAGAACCAAGTGTAAATAAGGCAATAGGAAGCCCTGCAAACTGATTGGTTCCTAACATATCCTCAGCAAGCAGTGCTCCAACCGTTATCCCTGCTGCAAGACCCGCTCCGCCAAAAATCTGGGAAATTACTACAATAAGCAGTGTCCGTCGATATAATTGTTTCTGTTTTTCAACAGAATGAATGTAACTCTGTGAAGATGACAACTGCCGCTCTATAGCTTTCGATTTTTTTGATTTCATGATTAACCTCTTTCTGAAGGAACTGAAATCAGTACATCCTCCTAGACTATTAATATTAAGAAGCAATATATCTTTCATTATTATCTTTCATTGAAAGCAGGTAAACAATAGCAATATCTAAATATTGTTTGAAGTATGTTGTCCGGTTATGGTACATAGGGACTTGTAACAAAAAATCTGTAAATAAAAACAAACTAGGTCAGCAACCTAGTTTGTTTATCACTTTAGTAAAGACTTTAAATACTTAAATACAGACTCCCTTATGTTTTATCCCTCGTTAGCTGCTATCGATGGCCGCCTTTCATTGGATATAATTATTATTCAAGTCCCTCAACTGATACTTTTTGAGCTTTCGATATAAGGTGGACCTTGCCATTCTTAACTCTTTCGCAACAGCTGAAATATTCCATTTGCTATGAATCAAAAGCTTTCTGATTTGCTCCATTTCTGTTTTTTCAATAGCAGAAAAGCTAGCGTGTTCAGCCTTTTCAAGTGATGGATGCGGTTGAACATTGGCAAGATAACTAGGTAAGTGTCCCACTGCAATCTCTGCTGAATCACTAAAAATGACAGCATGTTCCAGGGCATTTCTTAATTCCCGAATATTGCCCGGCCATTTGTAGCTTAAAAAGAAGCTCTTCGTTTTCTCAGCTAAATGAAAGGGCAGAGCTTTATTATATTTTTCCGCAAATAATTGTAAATAGTGATGGCTGATAGGGATAATATCCTCCATTCTCTCTGATAAGGAGGGAACAGAAAAGGAGATCACATTCAGTCTGAAAAATAAATCCCTTCGGAACAATCCTTCCTCAATCATCACCTCTAAGTTTCTATGGGTTGCTGCAATTACTTTAACGTCGATTGAAATGGTCTTGGATGAACCTAATCTTGTCAACTCTTTTTCCTGAAGAACCCGTAGTAAATGCACCTGCAGGTCAAGCGGCATTTCTCCTATTTCATCTAAAAAGATGGTACCGCCGTTCGCTTCTTCAAATTTACCTTTCTTTCCTTCTTTTTTTCCTCCAGTAAAGGTACCGCCTTCATACCCAAATAGTTCACTGCCAATCAGTTCCTTCTGCATGGTACCGCAATTAATCGCGATAAAAGGTTTATCACTTCTTGAACTAACCTCATGAATATACCTGGCAATTAATTCTTTCCCTGTCCCTGTTTCACCGGTTAACAAGATAGGGGTGGTGACCGATGCAATCTGTCGGCATTTATGTAAAATTTCTTTCATTTCTGGAGACTTTCCAATCAACTGATGATCCTTTGAATGGGCTGGCGCTAGCATGCTGGATGCTGTCTTCACTTTTTTGTTTAAAATTGCCGCGTAACCAACTTCTTCATGATTCATGATAATAGGTTCTAGGTGGATGAATTGATACTCCTTTGCTTGCTTAAAGAAAGAGGCTGGATTCCCAAGAAGTTTTTTTATTTTTAAATGGTTATCAAGGGTTGTTTCTTTTTTCAATTGAAGGACATTCAATAATGTTCGATCTCCATTTACTAGAACGGCATCGTTACTTATGACAAGTATAGAATGTTCTTTATATTTGAAGGTATATTGATGGTAAGATTCTTCGAGTTTTGTATATTTGTTTCGATACATAAGCAGAAGTTGTTGTTCAATCATCTGTGCGAGGGAAACGGCTAATCCGAGTGTATGAGGTTGTGTACTAGGCCAAAATCCCGTAAAGTCAATGGCTCCAATGGCATTTCTGGTATAGGGATGAAAAATAGGTGATGCAGAACAGGTCATAGGGTGAAAGCCTTCACAGAAATGTTCAGCAGAAAATACTTGAATCGGTTTTTTAGAAACAATACTTGTACCAATAGCATTCGTTCCTGCTGCACTTTCACTCCAATCCATTCCAGGTGAAAAATTGATTTTTTCTGTCTTCCTTATTAGTTCCTTTTCGCCTTTTAAATAGAGCATTTTTCCGCTTTCATCATTAAGGGTAATTAAATAGCCTGTACCAATTAATTTATCATAAATATTATCAATAATCGGTTTTGCTGTACGATAAAGCTCGGATTCAGAAAGAAGTGTTTCAAGTTCAAAAGAGGTTAATGCCGTTCTTGCTTGTTTTTGTTCCGGATTAATTCCAATTGAATGACAACGGCTCCATGATTGCAGGATCTCACTTCGAACGAAATTTTCCAGATAATCACCATGAGCAGGATTGGTGATGAAGGTTTCCCATTTACCTTTCATTTCACTAACTTTATTTGATAGATCCTGTGTGGAAAAAATAGAGAGAAAAGGGTTATCCAACTTACATGAAACCTCCTTATAGATAAAGTGAAACTTCCATCAGTGGGAGTCTTACTGCCCGTTAAGAGTGGGATAAATTCAGAATATTTTTTACCAGCAATCAGTGAATAAAGGTTTGTTTAATATTCTAAATATTCTATATATTTAAAATATTAAACGAGCTAGCAGACTAAATCAATAGTTATTTGGTTGTTTTAAGAAAACAATCTGTAGCGCTACAAGTGTTGCAAAACACTACAGTTTGATTGAACAGTTTTTTTCTCTAAATAAGCTCTCATATTATAAAGGATTTATTGGAAAGCCTGTAAATGGAAAAGAACTGGTTCGTTTTTTGACTCATGTAAACCTTTATAAACCATGCTGCAGCCTTTGAAATATGGTGAAAAGTCCAATGAAATGGGGATTTTGCTTGGATGAAGCCTAATGATAGATGAATAGCATAAACCACGTCTAAAACTTTTTTACATAAAAAAATGAAAATGATAGCAAGTTGGCATGCTGCTTGCAAGAGTACTAGTGACAGCAATAATAAGACTGCTATTTTTACATAAACTGCTGTTTAATCCATTTACTTTCAATTGAAGGGAGAGCGTTTTATTTGGCCAAATCACAAATTCTTGCTATTGATGCCGGCGGTACTATGACAGACACGTTCATTATTGATGAAAAAGGAGATTTTGTCGTCGGGAAGGCACAAACGACGCCGCTAGACGAGCATATTGGACTATTAAACTCTGCTAGAGATGCTTTGAGCCAATGGGATGCGAAAATGGAGGACGAATTCCCGAACTTACTTGCAGGGGTTTATTCTGGAACGGCAATGCTCAACCGCCTCGTTTCTAGGGTTGGGCGACGAGTTGGATTAGTAGTAAATAAAGGGATGGAGGATAACCACCGGATGGGACGCGGGCTGCAATCTTTCCTTGGCTATTCCTATTCGGACAAAATTCATATCAATACCCATCACTTTGACCCACCACTTGTTCCAAGAAAATGGACTGTTGGCGTCACAGAGAGGGTAGATTTGTTTGGAAATGTGGTCATTCCTCTTTATGAGCATGAAATTGAACCAGCCATTCAAAAATTGATTGATGAGGATGTAGAAGCGATTGTTGTCAGCTTACTGCATTCCTATAAATATCCTGCTCACGAAAGAAGAATTCGTGATATTGCGGAACAGATTATTGCCAAAGCAAATAAAGACATTAAAGTGTTTGCAACGGTTGATTACTATCCGGTTCGAAAAGAATCCCACCGGACAAATACAACAATTGTGGAAGCCTATGCGGCGGAACCTTCCCGTCAAACATTGGCAAATATTGATAAAGCTTTAAGAGAAGCAGGAACCGACTTTGACCTGCGAATTATGGCTAGTCACGGAGGCACGATTAGTATTAAAGCCAATGAATTGGCAAGAACGTGCGTATCTGGTCCAATCGGAGGCATGGTTGGCGCCAAATACTTAGCTGAACAGCTTGGCTTGAAAAATGTGGCTTGCTCTGATATCGGAGGAACAAGCTTTGATATTGGTTTGATTACACAAGGAGAATTAGCCATCAATGCAAGTCCTGATATGGCTCGTCTTGTTTTGTCCTTGCCGCTTGTTTCCATGGATACAACCGGTGCGGGTACAGGAAGCTTCGTTCGAATTGATCCAAACTATGGAAATATTACACTAGGACCTGACAGTGCGGGATCCCGTGTTGGCGTTTGTAACCCTGAAGGTGGACTGGATACGGTGACCGTTTCGGATTGTCACGTCGTACTTGGTCTAATCAATCCAGATAATTTTATTGGCGGAGTCATTAAACTTTCAAAAGCTAAAGCCTATGAAGCGGTGAAAACACAAATTGCTGATCCACTTGGGTTAACGGTTGAGGATGCAGCATATGGAGTCATTGAATTACTAGAATCACAGCTTCGAAACTACCTTGAGTCAATGATTTTAGGAAAAGGGTATTCTCCTTCTCAATATGTTTGCTTCTCTTACGGCGGCGGAGGTCCGTTGCACACAGCAGGCTATACGAAGGGACTTGGCTTTGAAGATGTTCTAATTCCTGCTTGGGCTGCCGGATTCTCAGCATTTGGCTGTGGCGCGGCAGATTTCGAATATCGCTATGACAAAACATTGGATTTAAATGTTGATGATGGAGCAGAGGATTCTGATGCGTTGCTTGCGGGCAGAGAATTACAAGCCGCATGGGATGAATTAAAGACCAAAGTAACAGAGGAATTTAGGAAAAATGATTATCAGCCAGAGGATGTTGATTTTCGTTTGTTATTCCGGATGCAATATCAAGGACAATTGAACGATCTCGAGATCGAAGCTCCGATTTCATCCTTCAATTCTGTCGAAGATTGGGAAAACCTTGTTAGGACCTTTGAAGAGACCTATGCACGTGTCTATGCAAAAGCTGCACTTTCACCAGAGCTTGGCTATTCCATCACAGGTGCGATTGTTCGTGGTGTGGTTGAAGTGGCAAAACCGCAAATTCCACAGGAGCCATTAGCTGGTGAAATACCGCCTCGTGACGCCTTCATAGGCTACCGCGAAATTTATTGGGATGGTGAGTTCCTGCAAGCGGAGATTTATGAAATGGAAAAATTATTGCCAGGCAACAAAATATCTGCCTTTGCCATCCTTGAATCCACAGCAACAACATTGGTCGTTCCGCTTGGATTTGAGGCGTATCTTGATGAAAACCGTATCTTCCATTTAAGGGAATTAAAATAATAACTTTCAATCCATTGAATTTAATTTAAGGGGGTACTAAATTTGGCAAAAACTCTTGAGGATCTTCAAGGCAAAAAAACAATCGGCTGGGACGGAAAAACGCTAAAGCAAATGCGGAAGGAAATGGATGAAATTAGCAGAGAAACGGGTCATTATGCTGGTTTAAAAACACTTCCTTTTAAAGAAAAAGATCCGATTCGTTTTGAAAAAATCTACTCCAAGCTTCGCGGCGGAGTGGTTCATGCAAGGGAAACAGCTAAAAAGGTGGCGGCCTCTCCAATCGTCGAACAAGAAGGGGAATTGTGCTTTAGCTTGTACACACCTGAAGCTGATTCAATTGTCACCTCTACCGGGATTATTATCCACGTAGGAACAATGGGCGCAGCGATTAAATTTATGATTGAAAACGATTATGAAGAAAACCCTGGTATTGCCGATAAAGATATTTTCTGTAATAACGATAACCATGTCGGAAATGTGCATACATGTGATGTTCATACCCTTGTTCCGATTTTCTGGGAAGGGGAAGTAGTCGGTTGGGCCGGCGGTGTAACACACGTGATTGATACAGGAGCCTCTGCACCGGGAAGTATGCCAATGGGTCCTGTACAGCGTTATGATGACGGCTATCAAGTGACATGCCGTAAAATCGGTCAAAATGATACCTTATCAAAAGATTGGCTTCTTGAAAGCACACGGTCTGTTCGTGCGGTGAAATACTGGACATTAGATGAAAAAACCCGTATCGCCGGCTGCCATATGATTCGTGACCTTGTATTAGATGTCATTAAGGAAGAAGGCGTTGACGCGTATAAACAATTTATGCGTGAAATTATTGAGGACGGACGTCGTGGTTTCGTAAACCAAGTAAAAACGATGTTAATTCCTGGGAAATATCGCCAAGCTTCATTTGTTGATGTACCGTTTAAGGATTTAGATCTTCCATCCTTTGCGAAACTGAATACCATTATTCATACACCTTCTGAAATTACCGTTCATAAGGATGCTAAGTTTGAAATTGATTTTGAAGGAGCAAACCGCTGGGGTTGGCACCCATTCAATGCTACACCAGTTTCTATCACGAGTGGAATCTGGGTTATGCTTTCTCAAACCCTTGTCCCGAATGACCGGATAAATGATGGTGCCTATTACGCAAGTAAGTTCGGCATTCCATATGGATCCTGGTTTAATCCGGATGATATTCGGTCTGCCCACTCCAATACATGGCATGCGCTTGTTGCGGCATGGTCACCACTATGGCGGGGCCTAAGCCGGTCTTACTTCGGCCGCGGATATTTAGAGGAGGTAAACGCTGGAAATGCGCATACCTCTAACTGGCTGATGGGCGGAGGATATGATCAATATGGTCAATTATCTGCTATGAACAGCTTTGAAACCTCCTCGTGTGGGGTAGGGGCAAGTGCTGTTCAAGATGGAATCAGCCATTCGGCCGCTCTTTGGAATCCAGAGGGTGATATGGGCGACATGGAAATTTGGGAGCTACTTGAACCGCTTATCTTCCTTGGAAGACAAATTTTACCGGGATCAGGAGGAGCTGGTAAATATCGCGGTGGAAATGGCTGGCAATCATTACGTTTAGGATGGGGTGCAGAGGAATGGACGATGTTTGTTGCCGGTTCTGGAGTGATGGCGACAGACTGTGGTCTGATGGGTGGTTATCCGGCATCTGCAGGCTATCGATTCCAAGCGAATAAAACCAATATCAAAGAACGTATTGAGAAAGGTCTGCCAATTCCGTTAGGCGGTGATGTCGATCCAGACAATCCAACCTATGAGGAAAATATGAAGGCCGAGGTTATACACCGTGACAGACAAGCGGTATCAACACAAGAGCAATTTGGTGACTATGATGTGATTATGAACTACCTTCGCGGGGGTCCTGGCTTTGGTGATCCGCTTGAAAGGGATCCAAAACAGGTTGAATCCGACTTGAATGAAAAATATATCCTTCTCCGTTATGCAGAACAAGTATACGGATGTGCTTTTACAGAGGAAAATGGCGTCTATACTGTTGATCTTAAAGCTACGGAAGAAAAACGCAAGCAAATTCGCATGGAACGTTTGAATCGCAGCCAGCCAACTCAAGAGTGGATGAAAGGCGAAAGAACGAAGATTATGAACGAAGAGGCTGCCATCCAGGTGAAACATATGTATGCACAAAGCTTTGCCTTGAGTGAGAAGTTTACAGATGAATTCAAGAACTTCTGGAACATTCCTGAAGAATGGATGATTTATGAAGATGATTTAGGTGTACCTACATTAGGTTCACGTATCAATCGATTTAAAAAGAAAAAATAATAAATTGAAACAAAGAGGTGAAGAACATGGCAAAATACGATAAAAAAAGAATTGGTGAATTGATAGATGGAACGCTGGAATTTTATCAGCTGAAGGATATGATGACGAGTCATAAAGACCCGGAGCGTTTTGAAATTTATCGGGAGGTTTTGCAGGATCGTGTGAGCTGGGATGATCCTATCCTGCTTCCATATGGGCTGCATCTCTATATTGTGCAAAAAGCAAACGGAGACCGTATAGTCAAATGCGATTGCGGTCACGAATTCTGTGATTATCGAGAAAATTGGAAGCTTCAAGCACGGATTTTTGTGCGGGATACAGAGGAAAAAATGAATGAAATTTATCCGAAATTAATGTCACCGGACCCAGAGTGGCAGGTCATTCGCGAATATTATTGCCCAAGCTGTGCCACACAGCTGGAGGTTGAAGCTGTTCCTCCTTGGTATCCAATTATTTTGGATTTCGAACCAGATATTGATACGTTCTATAATGAGTGGATTAAGAAACCATTGCCAACAGTTAAATAGGATGGACTGGTGATTCTCTAGGACGGGAGACCCTTAGGGGTTTCCCTTTTTATTTCCACGGAGCCGTCAGTGAGGGATGAACAAAAGCTTCCACTGAACATGAGAGTAATAGAATGATAAGTTAATAGAAATGAGGGTAGAGAATGAAACAAATAGTCGGCTCTCCATTAAATGCAGTGAAGGATATACACGATGGTGCGGTAATTATGGTTGGGGGCTTTGGTGTATGCGGCATTCCTGAGAACCTGATTCAAGCCCTTTCAGAAACAGGTGTAAAAAACTTAACAGTTATTTCAAATAATTGTGGAATTGATGACTGGGGGTTAGGAATTCTTTTAAAAAGGAAACAAATCAAAAAAATGATTAGCTCTTATGTGGGTGAGAATAAGGAGTTTGAAAGACAATTTTTATCAGGAGAAATTGAGGTTGAACTTCTGCCTCAAGGAACATTAGCAGAAAAAATTCGTGCTGGAGGCGCCGGGATTCCTGCCTTCTATACACCTGCGGGGGTAGGAACCATCATTGCAGATGGAAAAGAAGTACGTACCTTTAATGGGAAGGATTATATCCTTGAACATTCACTAACAGCTGATTTCAGTTTAGTTTCAGCTTTACGGGCGGATGAAATGGGAAACTTAATCTATAACAAAACGGCACAAAATTTCAATCCAATCATGGCTGCAGCAGGAAGGGTTACGATTGCAGAAGTGGAGGAAATGGGCGACATTCCCGCCGCGCATATCGTAACTCCTGGTATCTATGTACAACGAATTGTTGTGTGCAGCAAAGAGAAACGAATTGAAAGACGAACGGTACAGAAAGTGGGGGAAAGGGCATGAGTACTCCAATCGAACAAACGTTAGATATAAGGGAGAAAATTGCAAAAAGAGCGGAGAAAGAAATTGTCTCCGGAAATTACGTGAATCTTGGAATTGGAATGCCGACTTTAATTGCTAATTTTATTAGTGAAGATAAAAGGGTTGTTCTTCAATCTGAAAATGGCTTGCTTGGTATTGGGCCATATCCAAAAGAATCAGAGGTCGACCCCGATTTAATTAATGCAGGTAAAGAAACAATTACCACCAGCAAAGGATCATCGTACTTTTCCAGCGCAGAGTCATTTGCGATGATTCGCGGAGGACATATTGATGTAGCCATTTTAGGAGGAATGGAAGTTTCTGAAACAGGTGACCTGTCCAATTGGATGATTCCTGGAAAGATGATTAAGGGAATGGGAGGAGCGATGGACCTCGTTCATGGAGCCAAGAAGATTATCGTTATCATGGATCATACGAATAAAAATGGGCAGCCTAAAATATTAAAAACATGTTCCTTGCCTTTGACTGGTAAAGGCGTTGTCCACCGAATAATTACAGAAAGAGCAGTGATTGATGTGACAGCATCTGGTTTAAAATTAGTTGAAGTAGCAAAAGGGTATACGATTGATGATATTCAGTCGGTTACAGAGCCGGCTCTTCTAATTGATAAATATATAAAATTAGATGCTTATTAATTAAAATCCAGAAATTAAATTTTAAGACTGATTAAGTGGGTATTACTATTATTTTAGCTCAACTATTATATACATTTCGTTATCATGGATGAGATTAAGGTGTTATTTGAAGTAGTGAAGAAGAAATAAAAAAATAAGTAAATTATGTTAAAATAAACAGAAAGACAGTTTTTTCTGTTAACGAAGAATGGAATCGAATAAGAATGAAATTTATTCATAAATAAATTTCATTTAAAAAAGAAAGCTCAGAGCGTATTAAATACTCTGAGCTTTTTTGGGGGGAAGATGATTTTCTCTTCAAGACTATAAAGCCTACCCACATAATTACATTGACGAAATATTCTAATAGGATGTAAGATAATTGTAAACAATATTGTTGAACTTTGAGATAATAATAATTAGGTGGAGTGTAAAAGGATGAGCCAACAAACGGAAACAGCATACCAATACATTAAAGAAAGAATTCTAGATGGTACGTATAAACCTTCGCAAAAATTAATAGAAGCACAGTTGTCTCAAGATGTAGGAGTTAGTAGAAATACAATCAAAAAAGCGTTATTAATGCTCTCACGAGAAAATCTAGTTGAACTTGAGAAAAATAAGGGTGCCACGATTAAGTCCTACTCGATGGAGGAAGTTGTTAACTACATGCAAATTAGGGGGGTATTAGAAGGATTAGTAGCTAAAAACGCAACGAAAAAAATATCAGATTCAGATTTACAAGCACTTGAGCAAATTGTAAAACAAATGAAAAAGTTTACAGAAGAAAATGATTTTGATCAATATACATTATTAAATAATGAATTTCATGAAATTATATATAAAGCTTCAGGAAATATGCAGGCTGTTGAAATGATTAATACGATAAAAAACCAATTAAAAAGAATTAATTTTAGAAGTCTTTTACTTCCTGGAAGAAATCAAGAATCGCTACAGGAGCACATAAGGATTTATGAGGCATTAAAAAATCGAAATGAAAAAGAAGCTGTTGAAGCAGTTGAACACCATGTTGATCATGTACGGCAAGTGATTGTTCAAAATTATCAGTTTCTTCAGTAAAAATGGATAAAGGATGGACTTCTATTTTCAATGAATATGCAACGGTATCAATCTTTAGCTTTGTTGGTAGGAAATGATTAAAGCCTTGAGATAGGTGTTATCTCAGGGCTTTTTACGTTTTTTTTTGGTCTTTAATAAGCGAAAAATAATTAGGGATTTAGACCATTTTTATAAAAATGAAAAATAACGGAGTTAAAATTCTAAAAATTCAGTGATTAATTGTTGACAGTTAAATAATCAGAATTTATACTCAAAATGAAAACAAAAATGTTCATCAATTTTGCTCTCAAAATTATTGCCAATCATTTAAACGAATGAAACGTAACACTGTTTCTCAAAAAGAGAGGAGATTAACTAATGAAATCTAGCTATCAAAAACCAATACTTCCACAAATATTAACATTTGAGATGATCAAGGCTGCTTGCAAAAAAGCAGAAGAGTTAAAAATTAAAGTGACTGTAGCGATTTGTGATGATGGTGGGAATTTAAAATCATTCACAAGGATGGATGGTGCCAGCTTATTAAGTTTAGAAATCTCTCAGAATAAAGCTTATACTTCAGCTTCAGGTAGAGCAACTGAGGATTGGTATCCAACTATTAAGAATAACCCAGCCCTTCTACATGGGATTGTACATACAAACCGCCTTGCTATATTTGGCGGAGGATTACCTATCTATTTGGATGGTGTGTTAGTTGGAGGGATAGGTGTTTCTGGCGGTACGGCGGAGGAAGATGTTGAATGCGCTCAAGCAGCCATTTCAGTAATAGAAAAAGTTTTAGAGGAAGAAGGAATTATTTATTCTTAAAATATAAGAAAGTAATTTTGATTATAAAAGTCTGGAACATTTTATTCAAGTAATAGAGCGATCTTTAAACAAGATAGGGTTAAGAAATCAAGATAGATGGATAGTTTGCTAGTATGAGGGATAATAATATGGATAATGGAGGGAGCTTAAATGAGCATTACACGTCAATCAAACTCAAATGGTGTACTTTCGAAAGAAAGATTAGAGAATATTAAAGAAAAGCTTGATCAAGGATTGTTTCCGCAATGGATGGTCAGTGATCCAGAGATTTTTGAATTAGAAAAGGATAAGGTATTTGGTTATACCTGGCAATATTTAGGACATGAATCTGAACTAAAGGAGCCTGGGGATTATGTGACTAGATGGTTAATGGACGATCCAGTTTTGTTAGTGAAAAATAAAAAAGGTGAAATTAATGTATTCTTAAACTCATGCTCTCACCGTGGAACTCATTTATGTGCCGCAGATGTGGGAAATAGAAAAACCTTTACCTGCCCCTTCCATGGTTGGAGCTTTAATACAGATGGGGAATTAATGGGAGTCATTGCTGGTAATAAAGTCTTTGGCGAAAAAATGGTGAGACCAGAATGGAATTTACGAAAAATTCCACGAGTTGAAACTTATAAAGGACTCATTTTTGGAAATTTAGATAAAAATGCGATGGCGCTTGACGATTATCTAGGTGAACTTAAATGGTACTTTGATTTATTCCTGGCACGTAGTGATGGTGGGATGGAAGTAGTCGGCTCTCCGCAGCGTTGGGTTGTCAATACTAATTGGAAGATTGCAGCAGAAAACTTTGGTGGAGATCCATACCATGTAGCAACTACACATAAATCAACCGTTGAGCTTGGCATCAGCCCGCAGGATCCGCTTTATGCCAGCTATGGACATCAGGTTCAATTAAATCATGGACACGCAATCAATGTTAGTTCTTCAGAGAACGGTTTAAATGTCCCTCCATATCAAGGACTTCCAGAAGAAATGTGGCCAATGTTTGAGAAAAATTTAACGAAAGAACAGCTAGAAGTATATAAAGAAACTGTAGTTATAGTTGGAAATTGTTTTCCGAATTTAGCATTCCACTGTCCAGTACATGGAAACGAAGGGCATTTGCATAACTATTTAACACTGCGTATTTGGAGACCTATTGCACCGGATAAAACTGAAATTTGGGCATGGTTTTTAATTGATAAGGCTGCGCCTGAAGAGTATAAACAAGCGTCGTATAAAGGTTATGTAGCTTCTTTCGGCCCATCTGGAACGTTAGAGGCAGATGATACAGAAATTTGGACTCGTGTGACAAAAGCAAGTAAAGGGAAAATGGCACGGGATCGTGACCTAAACTTTAATAATGTCCTAAATTATATGATGGGCATGGACAAAATCGAGCCGAACAGATCTTGGCCGGGTCCTGGGATTGCATATCCGACTTGCTTTACGGACTTTGCTTTAAGGGGGATGCATGATTATTGGCTTGACTTACTGTCTGCGGATCGGGATGAATGATTGATAAGCGTTTAATTTATTATAGTAGTTATTAGGAGAGGTGATTGTGTATGGAGGTACAAGAAATCAAGTTAAATATGGACTTACTCTATGATATTACTAATTTACTTAATCAGGAAGCGAGATTATTAGACAATCGAAATTATAAGGATTGGCTGGAATTATTAACTGATGACATTGTTTATCGAATGCCAGTACGTGTTACAAGAGAATCAAAAGATTTGACAGGTAAAGACGATGCCATGACCTATTTTGAAGAAAGTAAGAAATCTTTAACAACGCGTGTATTAAGATTTGGAACGACTTCAGCGTGGGCAGAAGATCCGCCGTTACACACCCGTCATTTTGTTTCTAATATTATGATTGAACCGGGATTAAAGACCAATGAAATAAATGTAAAGAGCTATTTTTTAACAAAGCGAAGCAGGGGTACGGATCATCATGCAGAAGAAATTTTTGGTGAGCGTATAGATGTCTTGCGTAAAGTCAACGAAGAGTGGAAAATTGCCTCTCGATGCATTTACCCTGATCAATCTATCTTAACTGTTATGAATTTAACCACGTTTTTATAAACTCTTGTTTAAATCTCGATATGACTGCCTTTGAGAGGTGAAAGCATGATGTGATACTTCTCAAAGGCATGTTACTTTTAAAAAAATATTTTGAAAATTTTAAATATTAATCATTGACAGATTAGTGATTAGAAAATATACTAAATTCATAAACATAATTGTTTAACAATATTGAATTCATTTATGAAGAGCATTTATAAAAAAGTGAACATACCAAAGAGTGAAGCTAATGAGGTGACGAAATGACTTATCGTAAAAGTATTGAAATTGAAGGGGTAGCCCATGGCAACACACCCATTCCATTGGGTTCTAAACTAGGCAATATAGTTTTTTCCTCAGCCATTGCTGGTAATAATCCTGCGACAGGGTTGATTCCAGAGAATCCCGCAGAACAAGTAAAGTATGTTTTTCAAAACGTTCGCAGTTTTATGGAAGTTGCTGGTGGGAGTCCAGAACATATTGGGAAAGTGACCGTATTAGTTCAGGATGAAAGCATTCGAGATTTAGTTAATGATGAATGGATCAAAATGTTTCCAAATCCCGAAAGTAGGCCGGCTCGACATTCTAAAGTGACCCAGTTAAGACAAGGAGCAGTTGTACAATTGGAGATTATTGCGGTTTTGCCTGAATGATAGTCATTGCCAATGGTGGACAAAGAAATAGCAGATAACGTATTTAATAGTTTTATAAAAATATAAGGGTAAAAAGGAGATGTTCAAATGGCAAAAATTGTACTAGGAATTGGTTCGTCACATAGTCCTCAAGTTAGCAGTCCAGCGGAAGTTTGGTCCATGCACGCAGACAGGGATCGTTTGAATCCTGAAACAAATTTTGAAGAACGTTCACAGGAGCTAGCTGCAACGCTTGAAGAACATTTAGATCCAAAACTTTGGCAAGAAAAATACGAAATGTGTAATGTAGCCGTCGATTATCTGAACAAAGAAATCCTTGCTGCAAATCCTGATATTTTAGTTGTCATTGGAGATGATCAGGAAGAACTGTTTATGAATGAAGCGAAGCCAACTTTCGGAGTGTTCAATGGAACAGAATTAAAAGATTTTCCTGTGAAATTAGATGATCTTCATCCATCGTTACGTCCTGTCATTTGGGCATGGCATACAACAGAGGATACGGATATTTATCCAACAGAAAGTGGACTTGGGAATCATATCATTGAACAAATGATGTTAGATGGATTTGATGTTTCTCAGAGTACAACACAAGTTGAGGGGCGCTCAATCGGTCATGCTTATACATTTGTAAGGAGACGTCTTCTATCTAATAAAACAATCCCAATGGTTCCGATCTTCGTTAACTGTTTCTTCCCGCCAAATAAGCCGACACCAGCTCGTTGCTACGAATTTGGTAAAGCGCTGAGAAAGGCCATCGAATCTTGGGGAGAAGATAAACGTGTTGTAATCATTGGTTCCGGAGGTCTAAGCCATTTTAAACTAGATGAAAAACTGGATGAAGTGGTGATCGATGGTTTAAAGAGAGGAGACGAGGAAGTTCTTAAGTCTATTCCGAGAGAAAAATTAGAGGGAGCCTCTGGTGAGATTTTGAATTGGATTGTTGCAGCGGGAGCTTTAGAAGATAAGAAAATCGATTACTTAGAATATGTGGCAGGTTATCGTTCACCAGCAGGTACGGGAGTAGGAATGACATTTGCAGTTTGGAAGTAATCAATCCAAATCTAGTTATATATAAAACTCAATCTATTATTACCAGAATAAATAAGAATACTAGAAAAGGAGGATTAAGATGGAGATTAAAGAAAACCAGATTCAATTAAGTCACGGTAATACTTATTACTTAGAAGCGGGTCAGGGTGAGCCTATGATTCTGCTTCACGGGGTTGGTTTCTATACAGGTGGCGATTATTGGTTAAAAAATATAGAAGAACTTAGCAAGTACTTTCATGTGTACGCTCCAGATTTTGTCGGATGGGGTAACGGAGACCGGCTTCCGGTAGAGTATTCGTTTTCGTATCTAGCAGATTTTGTAAGGGAGTTTCAGGATGCAATCGGGGCTTCGTCAACACACATTGTAGGCCATTCCATGGGCGGATGGGTGGCAGCCCTTTTTGGATATGAAAGTCCTGAACGTGTTCGTACACTAACATTAGTAGGAAATGGTGGGATTTCAACACGAACCTTATCAACAATGACTGCTTTCACTCCACCTTCATACGAAGAGATTTTACAACATGTTAAGCAAACAACTGAACCAGGAAGCATTAATATAGAAGAAACAGCTCAAAGATGGTATGAACGTACAAAAATAACAGATGCCGTTGAAGCATATCAAAAAATTTTAAATCATATGAATCAACCTTTACATAGGGCTAGATATAATCTTCAAAGAAGATTGCCTCATGTTAAGGTACCGACCTTGGTAGTATGGGGATCAGAGGATAAAGTAAATGACTTAAGTATGGGTGAGAAGGTCCGTTCACTTATTCCAAATTCTGAAATGGCTGTATTGCCTTACGGACATTTTCTTCCTAGTGAGGCGCCGCAAGAATTCAATAAACTAGTCATACAGTTTATACAAAAATATGCTGATTTAGAAACTTTAAAAAGCTCATAATCAAATATAAGTATACTTATCATTATAATTGGTATTAAAAAATAGTCTGAAAATTAAAATAGTATGACAAAGGGGAAATAAATCATGTCTAATAAACAAAAAACAATTACAGTTGTAAGTGCCCATTCAGCAGATTTTATTTGGCGCAGTGGTGGGGCAATCGCTTTATATCATGATCTAGGATATCAAGTACGTGTCATCTGCTTATCTTTTGGTGAACGTGGAGAGTCTGCCCGTTTATGGAAAGATGGAAAAACATTAGAGGAAATTAAGACAAAACGCCGTGCAGAGTCAGAAGAAGCAGCAAGAATTTTAGGTGCGGAAATTCGATTTTTAGACGCTGGGGATTATCCTTTACAAATAACAAAAGAATTACAGGATATTGTTGTGAATGAATTTAGAGAACATCAACCAGAAATCATCCTGACACATTCACTTGAGGATCCATATAATTTTGACCATAAGAGAACAGCAGAATTTGCTCTTGAATGCCGCGTTCTTGCACAAGCAGAAGGTTATCCTTCAGAACATGGAATATTAGGAGCGCCTCAAGTCTTTTCATTTGAGCCGCATCAACCAGAACAATGCGATTTTAAACCGAATGCTTTTTTAGATATTACTTCTGTGTTTGATCGTAAACGTAAGGCAATGGAATGTATGAATGCACAAGAACATCTATGGGAGTATTATACAGAATTAGCGAAGCGCCGCGGGATGCAAGCTGGCCGTAATATCGGCAGTGCCATTAATCTTTCAGGCAGTAAGATTAAGTATGCGGAAGCCTATCAACGCCATTTTCCAACTGTAGGAGGTACACTTGTATGAGTCATGTCATTATAAAAAATATCGAGCGGCCAGATCAGAATACAATTGAAAAGTTAAAATCATTTGGAACAGCGACTGTTCATGAAGCAATGGGACGTACCGGTTTAATGAAACCGTACCTTCGCCCCATCTATGATACTGCTAAGGTATGTGGAACAGCTGTTACCGTTTCCGCTCATCCAGGTGATAACTTGATGATTCATGCGGCAATTGAAATGTGTCAACCAGGTGATGTTCTAGTAGTGACAGTCACTTCTGATAATACGGATGGAATGTTCGGAGACCTCCTTGGAGTATCCGCACAATCAAGAGGTGTGGAAGGTTTAATTATTGATGCAGGGGTACGTGATACAACGGAATTAACGGAAATGAAATTTCCAGTCTGGGCAAAAGCAATCTCTGCGAAGGGCACAGTTAAAGCAACTCCAGGTTCCGTAAATATTCCAGTTGTATGTGCAGGTGCAATCGTAAACCCAGGTGATGTTATTATTGGGGATCGTGATGGTGTCGTAATAGTACCTAAAGAGGATGTTGAAAAAGTAGCACAGGCTGCACAAGCTCGTGAAGATCGTGAAGCAAAAGTTAGACACCGTCTTGCAACAGGGGAGCTTGGGTTAGATATTTATGGACTTCGTGAAAAATTACAGAATCTGGGCGTAACCTACATTGATAAGGAAACGATAAAGGTGGAGTCCTAAATGGAACTGAAAACTAAAGTTAGCTGGGTAACAGGGGCAGCCGGCGGCATTGGGCAATCTATCAGTGAAAAGTTGGCCCAGCAAGGAAGTCATCTGGTATTAAGTGATATAAATAAGGAAGCTTTAAGCAGGTTATCCGAGAATTTAAAAAGGTTTGACATCGAGGTGATGGATCTTCCGATGGATATATCAGATCCTCAATCGGTGTTACAAGCGAAAGAAAAAATAAAAGATCGATTCAAAAAAGTAGATATATTGGTTAATAATGCCGGAATCTCACCAAAAGGTCCAAATGGTGCTATTCCTTTTAAAGATATCACATTTGAAGATTGGAATAGAGTCATTTCTATCAATTTAAATGGAGCGTTTCTTTGCAGCCAGGCTGCTTTAGAAATGATGGTTGAACAAGGAGAAGGCTCTATTGTAAATATTTGTTCACAAGCTTCTCGGACGTTTAGCCCTGTTACATCCGCTCATTATGCAGCGAGTAAAGCCGGACTTTTAGGATTAAGCCGCAAGCTTGCTGGTGAGTATGGTCCTAATGGCATTCGGGTGAATGTGGTCGTACCAGGCAGGATTGATACACCAATGACTCAGAGTGTTGATAAAGAATTAAGCCGTCAAGCTGCATTAAGGACACCACTTAGGAGAATCGGTCAGCCAGACGAAGTGGCTGATGCCGTTCTTTACCTTGTTTCGGATAGAGCCAGTTACGTAAATGGGGCTGTTTTAGATGTAAATGGAGGCAGCTTGATGATTTAGTGATGGAGTGACTCAAACAATTAAATAATAACCGATTTTTTGGGTCGGTAGTGCTAATATTATAGTTTTTATTAGAAAGAGGCTGTTCATGCGTCGGACACTTACAATGATTATTAGAGTAAATTTTACTGTTAATAGTGTATAGTGGTGCGAAACATCTTGAAACAGCCTCTTTTCATTTTAGCAATACATAAATTAAAGGAGATATAGGCATGCGTACAATTGATGCACAAGACGTTGTTTCTGCTAGTAGATTTAACCGCTTTCATTTATTGGTTTTTGTCTGGTGTTTTTATCTTATCGGTTTTGATGGATATGATATTGCTATGTATGGTGTTGGATTGTCATCGATGATGGCAGAATGGAATTTAACCCCAATGCAGGCAGGAGCGGTGGGAAGCTATTCATTAATTGGTATGATGTTAGGGGCACTCGTACTATCTCCTTTGGCTGATAAATTTGGTCGTAAAAATGCCATTGTACTATGTATGTTTTTGTTCAGTGCCTTTACGTTAGCGGCTGGATTTGCTCCTAATCTTATTTGGTTTACAGTTATGCGCTTCATATCTGCTATTGGAATGGGCGGTTTAATGCCGAACTGTATTTCCCTTATGACAGAGTATTCCCCGAAAAAGAACCGTCCTATCTTAGTAGGGTCGATTTATATTGGCTATGCTTTAGGTGGTATTTTGGCATCATTAATTGGAATGTTTTTGATTCAACAGACAAACTGGAGGATATTGTATTATATCGGGGGAATTCCTTTGCTGACCATCCCTCTATTTATTAAATACTTTCCTGAATCACTGTCTTATTATTTAGCTAAAAAACAGATTGGAAAAGTTGTAGAAATCCTTAATAAAGTGAAACCAGACGGAGATTTTAAAGAAACAGATGATTATAAGCTAGAAATGGTGGCAAAAGAAAGTCAAGGCTTTCCGGTTAAAAAGTTGTTTACCAACAATAGAGCATTCAGCACAATCGCATTTTGGATGGCTGTATTTTGTACAATGATGATTGTATACGGGCTAAACACATGGCTGCCAAAATTAATGCAAGATGCAGGTTTTAGTATGAAATCAAGCTTATCATTTAATATGGTGGTTAGTTTTGGTCAAATCATAGGAACTTTGGCAGGGGGTTATTTTGCTAGCAAAATAGGACATAAGAGGGTCCTGGTTACTTCATTTGCCTTGGGTATTGTTGCGTTTATCGGCATGAGTCTTACGTCAAACATTGCTTTTGTATACATTTTGATTTTTCTTGCAGGTGTAGGTACATTTGGAGGTATGAATCTAGCGAACCCATACATTGCTGAGTACTACCCTCGTGAAATACGCGCAACTGGATCAGGATACTCGTTGGCTGTGGGACGTATTGGTTCCATTCTTGCACCAACGTTAATCGCTATGCTGATTACAACAGGTATTGATACCAAATTTGCATTTGCTTTGTTTGCCGTACCATGTATTCTTGTATCTCTTGGTTACCTGCTGGTTCAAGAAAAGTATGCGTCTTTTGACAAAGTGGTGGAAGAAACCGATATAAATGGATCATCATCTGTTATCAAAAGGAGATTCATATCCAGCTAGACATACTAAACAAAAATAAGATTGTCTGTGTATAAACTAAATACTCTATATCTAATACCTGTTTTCTGAATATTCGTAACCATATAAGGGATTAGCCTTCGCAGTTTCCTTTTTTAAAGGTGTGAATAATAGGATAGAGGGAAAGGGGGGATATTATGGCCGTAACACAAATGGAAATAGCCTATGAATATATTAAAGATAGAATTTTAAATGGTGTTTTTAAACCCTCTCAAAAATTAACAGAAAATAAATTGGCTGAAGACATTAATGTGAGTAGAAGTACGGTCAAAAAGGCTCTGATGATGCTAGAAAAAGAGAATTTAGTAACGGTTGAAATGAATAAAGGGGCCACCATCAAGTCGTTCACATTGGAAGAAATGATGAATTATTTAGAAATGCGTGAAGTATTGGAAGGGCTAATTGGTAGAAAAGCGGCATTAAACATTATGGACAATGATTTAGTACGACTGGAAGAACTTTATTCTGAAATGGATACGTTAATACAAGAGAACCGTTTTGATGAATATTCAAAGAAAAATCGTCTGTTTCATCAAATTATTTATCAGGCTTCGAACAATCCAGAGGCTGTTAAAATGATTAATACGATTAAAACACAGCTTAATCGATACTATTTTCGAACGATTTTGGTCCCTGGTAGAAAGGATCATTCGATTAAAGAGCATGAAGCGATTTTAAAAGCTTTGCAGAGCAGAGATCCAGTCAAATGTGAGGAAGCTGTAAAAAAACATATAATGAATATTCGGGAATTAATACAGGATAACTATACTTATTTAGTTTAATTGAAAAAGAAAGAGTTGGAGTAGTATTTTATAAACTTATTCAAATATTCCGATAATTATAAATATTACGTATTGACAATCAAATAACTCAAAATTATACTAAATTTATGAGCAATATTGTTCAACAAATAAGAGCTCATTTTAGTTCAAAAAGGAGGTCATCTTAAAAAATGTAACTCTCTAAGGGTATATAAATTTTTTCTTTATTATATAGAAGATTTTTAGATAACTAGATTTAAAAAATAAGATTGAGGTGGAGAAATATGTCAGGTAATAGAGCGGTAGTATATAAAGGTAGAGGGCAAGTAGCGATTGAGGATATAAGCTACCCTGATTTGATCCTAAGAGATGGCCCTGGTGTCAATCCTTTAAATGTTGGTCGCAAATGTGAACATGGGGTGATACTGAAAGTTGTTACAACGAATATATGCGGAAGTGACCAGCATATGGTGCGAGGACGAACGACCGCTCCAGAAGGACTGGTTTTAGGTCATGAAATAACGGGTGAAGTGATTGAAGTAGGGCGTGATGTTGAATTTATCAAAAAAGGTGATTTGGTTTCAGTTCCTTTCAACATTGCCTGCGGGCGCTGCCGCAGCTGTAAAGAACAAAATACTCATATTTGTGAAAATGTCAATCCTGATCGCCCCGGCTCAGCTTATGGTTATGTAGATATGGGAGGTTGGGTTGGCGGTCAATCTGAGTATGTGATGGTTCCTTATGCTGATTTCCAGTTACTGAAATTTCCTGATAAGGACAAAGCAATGGAAAAAATTCTTGATCTGACAATGCTTTCCGATATTTTCCCAACAGGCTACCATGGTGCCGTTTCTGCTGGAGTAAAGCCAGGTTCCACGGTTTACGTAGCAGGTGCCGGTCCGGTTGGGTTAGCAGCAGCTCACTCAGCCCAGTTGTTAGGTGCATCTGTTGTTATTGTTGGTGATTTAAATGCTGAACGCTTAGCTCAGGCAAGAAGCTTTGGCTGTGAAACCGTAAATCTAAGTGAGCATGATCGCTTAGGTGAACAAATTGAACATATTCTCGGTGTACCTGAAGTCGATTCAGCCATTGACTGTGTCGGTTTTGAAGCACATGGTCACGGGAAGAACCATACCGAATCCCCAGCAACGGTGCTCAATTCCATTATGGAAGTCACCCGTGCCGGCGGGCAGTTAGGAATTCCAGGATTGTACGTAACAGGAGATCCAGGTGCGATTGATGCGGATGCCAAACAGGGAACGTTAAAAGTCCGATTTGGATTAGGCTGGGCAAAAGCTCATACATTTGTAACTGGCCAAACTCCGGTAATGAAGTATCACCGTGATTTGATGATGTCTATCCTAAACGGACGGGCTCAAATTGCGAAAGCAGTCAATGCAACCCTTATCTCACTTGATGAAGCACCTGATGCTTATTCAGCTTTTGATAGCGGGGTAGCAAGAAAGTTTGTTATTGATCCGCATGGTTTCGTAAGATAACTTTTTTAGTTTCCTGACGGGGAAGTTTATTTCCCCGTTTGGAAAATGATGAAATGGTTTGAAAGTTGAGTATAGAAACATCTTTACATACAACGAAAACGATTTGTAGCTTTTGTGGGACAGGCTGCGGATTGGTAGTTGAATCAAAAGACAAAAAAATCATTATATACAACATGTTATGTAGACAGTCGAAAGTGAATTTAATAAAAATACATTTATCGAGGTGAAGAAAGTGAAAAGAAAATTATTAGTCATGTTAACAGTATTCCTAATGCTTATTGTATCTGCCTGTGGAGGGGGAGGCAGCAGCAAGACTTCTTCGGATGGTGTAAAAACGATTAAATTTGCCTTTAGTGGAGCTGAATCTCATATTCACTATAAATCCGCTGTTATTTTTAAAGATGAAGTGGAAAAAAAATCGGATGGGAAAATCGCCGTTGAACTTTATCCGAACAATACATTGGGTACCGATGCTGAAACGATGAGCCAATTGAAATCTGGTTCTGTAGACATGGCTGCGATTATTTCAGGGGAATTAGCCAATCATTCTTCTAGTTTCAATGCTTGGTTTATGCCATTTTTATTTGATAATGCTGAACAAACTTATGAAATGGGAAAAACAGACGAAGCTAAGGCGCTATTTGAAACTTTAACAGAAGCAGGTGTTCATCCGCTTGGTTATTTCTTGATTGAAATGCGTGATGTTTTATCAAGTAAAGAATTGATTGAAAGTCTTGCTGATTTCAAAGGACTCAATATTCGCGTAACCCCAAGTCCCGCTATTGTTGATTTTTGGGAAACATTAGGAGCCAACCCGACTCCGGTTGATTTTGCAGAGCTTTACAGTGCCTTCCAGACAGGTGTTGTGAATACAATCGATTCAGGATCTACAGGGATGTCATCTGGTAAGTTTTATGAAATCGGAAAAAATTATACGACAACCAATCATATGGCCTTTAACTCTGCTATCCTAGCTAGCAATAAGTTCTGGGACAGCCTATCAGATGAAGAGAAATCGATTATTGAAGAATCGATGAATGTGGCGGTTGAACAAAACATTTCTATTTATAAAGAATTAGCCGATGAAGCGATGGCAGCAATGAAGGAAGAAGGAGTTAAATTTACAGAAATAAAAATGGATGCAGAGTTACAAAAAGTACAAGAAGAATTTATCGAAAAATATGCAAGCAAAGATGAAAAAATTAAGGCATTCGTTGAGAAGGCAAAAGAGATTAACCCCAATTAATGTTGGAAATTGATTAATAAGAAAGAGGTTCTGACATGATGAAATATCTTAATGGGATTGAATACGTCAGCCGTATATTTGAAAAGATAGTTATTTTCATTGTTCAGGTCAGTGTCGGGGTTTTAATACTCGACCTGAACATTGCTGTGTTATTCCGAATTTTTAAAGTTCAGCTTGTAGGTACATCGGAAATAGCTCTTTTTCTGCTTGCGTGGATTACGTTTCTGGGTGCCAGTTTAAGTATCAAACAGGGATCGATGGTTGCCATTACAGTCATTTTAGAACGGTTGAAAGGACATGTTAATACTTCAGTTCAAATTATTATTCAGCTGTTTGTCTTATTTTTCTCTTGTGTGTTCTTTTATTACAGTTTTAATTGGATTACGGCACCGAATGTGCAAAGTACTTTATCATCAGCATTGCAGATTCCGATGTGGATTCCATACTCCATTATTCCGTTATCGACGCTACTTACGATTATTTTTTGTCTAAGTAATATCATTCAATTATTAAAAACTGAATCTACCTCAGTTTCTGAATATCAGCAAAGTTTAGAAAAAGAATGGGGGGTTGAGTAAATTGCTTATCATGTTTCTGTCGTTTGTGATACTGCTTTTCTTAGGTGTTCCAATTGCCTATGTTCTCGGAATCAGTTCCCTTCTGTATATTTTATTCAGCGGCGATATGCTTTTACTGGAGTCAGCCTCCCATAGGGTCTATTCAGGAATTCAGAACTTTGGAATGCTGGCAATCCCGCTGTTCATCTTTGTCGGAGAAGTGATGAATTCCGGTGGTATTACGAAAAGACTAATTTCCTTTTGTCAAGTGATTCTGGGGCATTTCCGCGGAGGCTTAGCTTATGTAAATGTTGTTGCAAATATGTTCTTAGCCTCTATTTTAGGATCTGCTAATGCTCAAACAGCTATGATGAGCAGGGTAATGGTACCGGCCATGGAAAAAGAAGGATATAAAAAGGAGTTTAGCTCAGCACTCACGGTTTCATCAGCGTTGTTAGGACCTATTATTCCTCCAAGCCTTGTTTTCATTATTTATGGAGTTACAGCTGAGGCATCGATTGCCAAAATGTTTTTGGGTGGAATTATTCCTGGATTTTTAATTGGTGGGGGTCTTATTCTTTTAATTGCTGCTATATCGAAAAAAGAAAAATTTCCTAAAGCTGATAAAGCAAGTGTTAAAACAGTCGTGAAAAGCTTTGTGAATGTTATTCCAGCATTAAGTATTCCTGCCATCATACTGATTGGAATTTTGTCAGGCGTATTTACAGCAACCGAATCGGCTGCTGTTGCAGCCTTGATTGCCATGTTAATTGGCTGGCTGCTTTATAAAGAATTGAAGCTGAAGGAATTACCAAAAATTTTAATGAATACAGCATTGAATACAGCCATTGTTACGTTTATTGTGGCTATGGCAAGCTTGTTCAGCTGGATTTTGACTTTTGAAAGAATACCGAATCAGGTGGCAGACTTCCTAATCTCCATTTCTGACAGCCCATTTGTATTCTTGTTACTAATCAATATTATCTTTTTAATTGTAGGGATGTTCCTAGATGGAATGGCTGCTATGATTATCCTGGTTCCAATATTATTACCGGTAGCAGTGCAATTCGGAATTGATCCGATTCAGTTTGGGATTATCCTTTGTGTGAACTTAACCATTGGTTTAATCACGCCTCCGGTTGGAACCGCATTATTTATCGCTTCATCCATGAGTAATATCAAAATTGAAAGATTGTCTCGGACTCTCATTCCATTTATTGGAGTCGCTCTTGTCGCACTAGCAATTATTACTTATGTTCCAGCTGTCACTTTATGGATTCCTAGTTTGTTTGGTTAATAAATAGAATAACGGAGGGAATATTCTATGAAAAATAAAACACTGATAGTTGTTCAATCCATCATAAACGGGAAAAAAGTAAAAACTGAAAAACAATATTCTCGCGAGAATCCGACAGACCCTGAGGAAGTCGTGGGTTATGCTCCAATTAATACAAGGGAAGATGCAGTAGCGGCGATTGAAGCAGCTTCAAATGCATTCAAATTATGGGCACGAACATCGATAGATGAACGAATTGAACGGATGCAGCGTGCCATCCAAAAGCTGAAGGATAGAAGCCTTGAGCTTTCAGAACTACTTTCTCGTGAACATGGGAAACCCCTCTATGATGCACAAGGGGAACTTTTTGTATCAATCATGTGGATGGAACATGCCTGCAACAGAGTAAAGGAAGTTGTAAAGGGAAAAGTACAAGAACATGAAAATGGCAAAACCATTATTACTTATGATCCAATGGGAGTCGTTTCGGCTATTTTCCCGTGGAATTATCCCATTTCACTTTCCACTATTAAAATAGCACCTGCACTATTAACAGGTAATACAGTGGTGCTCAAGCCAAGTCCGTATGCTCCGCTTGCTGTCGGTCAAGTAATTGAAATATTGGCTGAAGAGTTTCCGCCGGGTGTCATTAACATGGTACATGGAGAATCAGATGTGGGTGTGGAACTAACCTCCAATCCGAAGGTAGCCAAAATTGCTTTTACTGGCGGTACCGAAACAGCCAAGCATATTATGAAATCTGCTGCGGATACGATAAAGAATTTGACACTTGAATTAGGTGGGAACGATGCTGCTATTTTCCTTCCTGAATTTGATGTGAACGATAAACAAGCGATGCGCCGATTAGTCATTGCCAATTTCCTTAATAATGGTCAAATTTGCATGATTGCAAAGCGGGTGTATGTGCATCGTTCCATTTATCATGAATTTGTGGAGAAGTATATCGAGGCAGCAAATAAGTGGATTCGTATAGGAGATCCATTGAAGCAAGAAACAACGATGGGACCGGTGAACAATCCTGCGCAGCTCAAATTTGTTAAGGGTTTACTTGATGATGCCAAGAGCCGTGGCGCTGAGGTTATTCCGCTCGGAAAGATCCTAGAACAGGATGTCTTTGAAAAGGGTTATTTTATGCAGCCGGCATTGGTTTTAAATGCAGATTATCAGGAACGGATAGTGGTGGAAGAACAGTTTGGTCCTGCGGTACCAATTCTTCCGTATGATGATGAAGAACAGGTAATCGCCTTGGTCAATAATAGTATATATGGTCTTACAAGCTCGGTCTGGGGAGAAGAAGAACATGCTATCCGGGTGGCGCGCCGAATAGAGGCAGGAACAACCATGATCAATACAGCTGCTATTATGGGTCTAGATGTCAGGTTCCCATTCGGGGGAGTAAAACAATCAGGTATTGGCCGTGAATACGGTGACGAAGGGCTATTAGCTTATGTTCAATCACATGTTATTAATGTTCCGAATGTTTTAGACCTGCCATATATTCCAGAATAGTTTATTAAACTAAATTGAAATGAATGACGTGTAGTTTGTATTTTAAGTTATAAAAAAATATCCTCATCACTCAGAAAAACGTTAAATGGGGTATTCGGTATGAGAATGAGAGTATTCAGTTGGATACTCTCTTTTTTCATACTCTCTTATAATACTTATTTATATAACTAATTTCTATGAGAGGAGTAATACATGATTACTAACTCACAAATGAATATAGAAGATATAATCAAATTCTACCCTGAATCCGGAAGAATCCATTTAAACAACAAACGGATGATTTTAATGGAGGCGGATGCATATGGCACATTACGAAGAGACCTTATCGCTTCGTTAGGCATTGATAGGGCAAAAGGATTTTTATTGCGGCACGGATGGAGTTATGGCATCAATGTCGCAAAGCATTTAAAAGAAATGTTTCCTTTTGACTCGGAAAGTGAATGGCTTTCTGCAGGGGGTTATGTACACGGAATGACTGGGTATGTTTCGGTGGAGGTCAAAGAACTTACATTTGACCCTGCTACAAAAGGCTATTATTCAGAGTGCTACTGGTATGATTCTGTTGAAGCAGAACAACACGTTCAAAATTTTGGATATCATCATGAACCGGTTTGTTTTAATCTTGTTGGAACTGCAGGAGGTTACGTCAGTGCTCAATTGGGGAGGAAAATAATTTTCAAGGAAATTGAATGTGTAGGAAAGGGTGACTTACGCTGTCGATTGATCGGAAAACCAGTTGAAGATTGGGGAGCGGATATCGACACTGAATTGCAATATTATGAAGAGGAAAATCTAGCACAGGAGTTGGATCACGCTTTTCTTCGAATTGAAAAACAAAAAGAAATTTTTAAAAGAGCGTTAAAGATTAATGAAAAACTATCGAAAGTATTACTAGCTGGCGGTGGATTGCAATCTGTTGTTAAAGTTTTGGGCGAAGAATTAAACCATACTGTGATAATAGAAGATAAAAATTTTAATATATTAGAATCGTATGGAAGATATAAGAAGCATAACTTCCGGGAACTTATTAAGTTCCCAAAACATGAATCAACCTTAAGAAAACAAATTAATCAAGTAATAAATGAAAAAAGAACGGTTCATATGACTGTTCCTGAGCAGTTCGGCTGGCTGCACGAACGGCTTATCTCACCTATCATCATAAAAAATGAAATTCTGGGGTACATATCCTTTCTTAAAGAAGCTGGCAGGTATGATGAGATGGAATATATCTCCTTAGAGAGAGCCTCTACAATTTGTGCCATTTATCTATTAAACGAACGGACAGCTATAGAAACGATACAACAAATAAAGGGTGAATTCCTCAATGAACTGATAAGAGGTTCATACAATGAAGAAGAAATCATTTATCGCATACAAATTTTAGGATATAACCTTAAGCAAGAACATTATGTGTTCTTATTTCATTTAGAGTCCATCGCCGAGTATAAAGGGAATGAAGAACATTTAATAAAAGTAAAGAAACAAATCTCTGAGGTGATTGATCATCAAGTGAAAAGTTTAGGACAACCTTGCCTTATGTCAACAAAGCTAAATCAAATTGTCATTCTAATGCCTCATGATATTATCAAAAAATCCAATCTTGAGGTAAATGAATTTGGCCAAACACTCCTAAACGGCATCACGAATAAATATAGGAACTTTAATATCATGTTGGGAATTAGTTCTATTTGCAAACAGATAAAAACGTTGAAAAAAGGATTCGAGGAAGCGGAAAAAGCCATTGAGATTTTGAAACTAAAGAGAAGTCCTTTGCGGGTAATTTATTTCGGTGAGCTCGGTTTCATTGGGAAAATCTTCTGTTCTGAGAATTTAGCTGACCTTGAAAACCATGCCTGTAAGTTATTAAATGAGATAAAGGCTTATGATGAGCAATATAATTCGGAATTATTAAAGACGCTCTATTACTTTATTGAGAATCAAGGAAATATGCAAAAAACTTCGCGCGATTTGAATATTTCTATGGGTGCAATTAGGTACCGTATGAAACGGATTCAGGAGCTCAGTAATTTGGATTTTACAAATAGTCAAGACTTTTTTGATGCCCATTTGGCTGTGCAAGTATACAGTTTCTTAGGGATGATGAAATTTAACTAAGTAAACAATGCAGAACCTCAGTATTGAAAAAGAGGCCAGTTATCTGGCCTTTATTTTTTTAGAAAACCCTATTTACTAGTTATTATTGGTAGACTCATATTTTTTAGCTTTATCTTAGGAACAGTTATTGCTAAAAGAAGACATGAATGTTAACACTTTCTGCACTATAATTTATTAGAAAATTCAAATAATATGAAAATATAAGAAGCCCCATAATAATTCATAAAAAAAGGGGGGAGACCAGCTAATAATAATACAGATGCATAAAAGGTTTCTAATAAAATGAGAGCGGAAACAAAGCGGGAAGGAATCACAGAATAATACAAACTTGCACACAATCTATGAAAAGCAAATGAGTGATGAAAGGGTGAAAAGACATGGAAAGAAGGAAGTTTTGGAATTACGAAAATAGGCTGCTTCTAATTCTATCATTGGGATGGGGATTTCTATTTTTTGATCGACTCGGACTAAATTATTTAATGCCGTTTATTCTTGAAGATGTTCAAATGACAAACACCCAAATCACTTTGATTGCTGCTGCTTTTTCCCTTACGTGGGCGCTGGGAGGATATTTTGGAGGTTCTTTAGCAGATCGAATGGGGAAAAGAAAAACAGTATTAGTCTTCACGGTTTTGCTATTTTCTCTTTGCTCATTTACAACAGGTATCGCAACATCTTTCATGTCTTTACTCATTATACGGATGGCCATGGGGCTATTTGAAGGGCCATTTTTTCCTGCGGGAACATCCATTTTAGCAGTGGAATCATCCGAATCTCGACGTGGATTCAACTTAGGATTTCTGCAAAACTTTTCATCTAATTTCTTAGGCGGGATTTTAGGACCAATCGTTCTTGTTGCTGTTGCCGCGGCAATAGGCTGGAGAACAACGTTCTTGCTAACCATTGTTCCTGGTATCATCGTAGCACTTTTAATATGGAAATATGTTCGAGAACCAAAATCTGCAATTGAAACCGATTCAATGTCAACTGGCAGTCAGAACAAAGCTGAGAAGGTTCGTCTGACGGAGCTGCTAAAAAATAAGAATATCATGTTATGTACCATTATTGGAATATTTTTAATCCCATGGTATACGCTGTTATTTGCTTTTGCTCCGTTGTATTTGGTTCAAGTCAAAGGAGTATCTCCTAATATTATGAGTTATGTTATGGCAGCAGTTGGTCTAAGTGCAGCCGTATGGGGATTTGTTGTACCTGCCTTGTCTGATCGGTGGGGAAGAAAGCCGGCCATGATAATATTTTCGTTAATTTCGATGTTAGGACCTTTATCCATCTTATATTTTAACGGACCATTTTGGCTGTTGATGTTACTTGTTATTATTGGGTGTGCTGGACCAGGACCAATGGCTCTCTATATGTCCATTATTCCGTCTGAGGCCCTTCCAGCTAAATATATTGGAGCTGCTGTGGGATTAACTATGGGTGCCGGTGAATTAATAGGAGGCGTTGGAATTGTAACATTAAGCGGTGTCCTTGCTGACAGCTATGGGATTGCGACTCCACTATTGATGGCAGCGGCATTTGCTCTTATAAGTGCTGTTATTGGACTGTTTTTAATAGAAACATCACCAATTAAGGTGAAAAAAAGAGAAGAATTACAAAATCCTTCTGTATCAGAGAATCCGACTCATATCTAAATTCAATTAACGGTGGAAGAGGAGAGGATCTAGTTGAAAGCTGCAAGGTGGTACGGGTTAAAAGATATCCGGGTAGAAGAAGTAGAAGAACCGATTGTAAGTGAAGGGATGGTTAAAATAGGGATAGAGTGGGGCGGGATTTGCGGGAGTGACCTTCACGAATATGTATCGGGTCCAATGACAATTCCTGTAAAGGAACCGCATCCATTAACAGGACAGTTAGCTCCAGTCATTCTGGGTCATGAGTTTGCAGGCCGTGTGGTCGAAATAGGTGAACGGGTGTCAAATGTGCAAATTGGTGACCGTGTTACGGTGGAACCCGTCTTAACTTGCGGGACTTGTATTCATTGTCAGAGCGGCCGTTATAATCTTTGTCCAAAGTTAGGATTTCATGGCCTTACTTCAAATGGGGGAGGATTTTCGGAATATACAACCGTACCGGCTCAATTAGTGCATAAACTGCCTGATAACATGTCGTTTGAGGAAGGAGCGGTCGTAGAACCAGCGGCGGTGGCTGTATATGCTGTTCGCCAAAGTGGTCTAAAGGTGGGAGATACCTGTGCTGTTTTTGGTACAGGTCCAATTGGATTGTTGCTTATTCAAGCTGCAAAAGCTGCAGGTGCCAGTAAAATTATTGCCGTGGAAGTATCCGAAAGCCGATTAACAAAAGCGGAAGCACTAGGCGCCACCCATTTAATTAATCCAAAAACGGACAAAACGGTGGATATGATTCATCATATTACCGGTAATCGAGGTGTGGATGTAAGTTATGAAGCCGCTGGAGTTGAGGTCTCTTTCTTGGAAGCTATTGAAAGCGTAAAGCCGGATGGCGAAACAGTAATCGTAAGTTTATGGGAAAACCCCGTATCATTTAATCCTAATTTGCTAGTGTTAAAAGAACGGAGGATTCGCTCTTCCTGTGCATATCGGCATGTTTTTCCAGAGGTAATTTCGTTAATTGCAAGCGGAAAAATAAATGCCAAGGGATTGATCTCTAAAAAAGTTACATTAGATCAAATAGTAGAAGAAGGGTTTAACACCCTTTTAACAGACAAATCTCACTCGAAAATTCTAGTAACACCTAAAAGCGAAAATATGAATTGAACTATTTTTTTTGAGAGGGTTGAAAGGAATGAGATTACGAGAAAAAATTGCATTCATTACGGGTGCCGCATCGGGTCTTGGGAGAGAAACAGCCATTTTATTTGCAAAAGAAGGTGCAAAAGTTGTTTTAACAGATATCAATGAAGAGATGGCAAAAGAAGTAGTGTCAATTATTCAGTCAAATGATGGCGAGGCGTTATTTTTAAAGCATAATGTGGCAGTGGAAGAAGAATGGAGGTCAGTCATCCAAACGACCCTCCAAAGCTATAATAAGCTTGATATATTAGTAAATTGTGCAGGGATAGGAACGTTTGCATCAATAGAAGATACAACATTTGAACTATGGCATAAAATTCTTAGCGTTAACCTTGATGGTCCTTTTTTAGGCACTAAATATGGAATTGAAGCAATGAAACGATCGGGGCAGGGATCCATTATCAATGTTTCATCCATCGCTTCAAAGGTTGGTGATCCTGGACTAGTCGCATATAGCGCAAGCAAGGGGGGAGTAGATCAATTATCAAAGTCCGCTGCTCTTTATTGCGCGAAAGCTGGCCTGAATATTAGGGTGAATACTATACATCCAGCATATATTCAAACTCCATTGATGGCAAATGTTGAGGATGTCGAATACGTCAAATCATTACTTCCGGTGGGACATTTCGGAGAACCAATAGACGTTGCAAATGGAATTCTTTACCTAGCTTCAGATGAATCCAAGTTCACAACAGGAAGTCAACTCTTCGTTGATGGTGGATATTGCGCTCAATAGATGTAGGATGAAATGAAGCAACTAGTAGGAAAATTACGATTTCTTGTGAGTTAGTAAAATATTAATCATAACTAAGGAGGAATAAATTATGACAGAAACAACAAATAATGTAAAAAGAATGACGGCTCCAGGGAGCGCTTATAAAATAGTTGATGTTCCCGAACTTTATGCAGACGAGATCCAGCGCTATGGTGCTGAAGGTAAATTCGTGTCGGACGAGGATAGTCCATGGGTGCCGTTCGGAGATAATGCTGCCATTAAACACCTTGCCTTCGATGTTCGCAACAACACTTTTAGTAATATTCTATGGATCAAATCACCTGGTGTAATTGGTACACACAAGCACAGGGGCACGGTGGTAATGCTTTGTCTGGAAGGAAGCGTCCGCTACCTCGAATATGATTGGGTGGCAGGCCCTGGGGGATTTATTTACGAAACACCTGGCCAGACACATACTCTTGTGACAGATCATCCAGATGGTGTGAAGCTGTTTGGCTGGCTCAATGGGGCAATCGAGTTTTACGACGAGAACGCCAATTTCCTTGAAACATGTGATGTCTGGTGGTACATCAATCACTATGAAAGCTACTGTCGTGAACATGGGATTCCAATTAATAAGGAGCTTTATATTTAATAGGAATCTTTAAAATACTTTTTTTGGCATAGCGTAACATAGTATAGGTTATAAAACTAAAGCAGAAGCTGGTTAATGATAAAATCCAGCTTCTTTTTGTGTGACGGGCAGTTGTATATTTGCAGTAACACTGCAAGATATAACTGGAAGTCCTTAATGTTTAATACAGATTTACTTAAATTATTCATTAAAATTATTTGAATTATCAAAAAATATAAAATATTTTGACAACATTATGAAAGTTTGATAGATTTATATTATGAACAATGTGAATAATCAATTCACATTGTGAACAGAATTTTATAACTAGTAATTTGATAATTCATTTAAAATCGATGGGGGGTTCGTAACCGCAAATAAGTGCAAATATTCAATGGAAGAAGTAAATGCAAATAACAGGAAATACTTTGAAGCAGTGATGAACAAAAATGTAAAAAAATGAATTCATCATTTAGGAGGGAATCTTATTGAAAGCCGGAAGATTCGTAATGGATACACATGTACATGCACAAAGATTTGCTGCAGGGAAAAAACTGAAGGACATGACGGCAGAAAAGCCGGTCACAAATAAGTGGAATAATTTATCGGAAGCCATAAGGGAGATTGTTCCTTATGCGAATACAGACAGACTCTTCTATGATATGGAATGCTATGGAGTCGATATGTGTGCCCTCCTACCTGGATTTGGATTTACAAATGCCCTTAATGCCGAGCTGGTGGAAAAATATCCGAATAAATTTGTTGCGTTTGCGGGAATCGATGAGTATAGCAAGTTGGTCATGGAAGGAGAAATTGAGTGGACTATCCAGGGAGTTTGTGACGAGCTGGATAAACATCTTTCTACAGGGAAATTTGTCGGGATCGGTGAACAGCTACCATACATGCCGCAGCCGTATACACCGGATAATATTATTAGCCGTGAAACCGCTATTAGAAACATGCTTGCGATTATGGAAGTCTGCCAGCATCATAATGTAGTGGCCCGCTATCACACGGGAGCGCCGATGGGATATACAGTGCCATATTCATACGGCTCCTTAGGTCCGGCCAACTATAATCCATTATGGGCCCATGACTTGGCCAATGCCTTCCCTGATGTACCAATCATCATTGACCATGGCGGCATGCAGGGCTGGTGGTCTGAGAGATTTGTAGAGGAAAGCTTCCACGTAGCAGCGAGCCACGACAATGTATATTTGGAAACCGGGTTATATTGGTCAGAGTTATATGAAAAGGCTTTGATTGATCCAAATATCGGACCGGAAAAACTTTTATGGGGTACGGATTGGGGCGCAAGCATGGGCTTCCATTCACAACCTGGCCGATATCCGGAAAGTTATGGCGTTCAAGTTAGAAAAAAAGGTCCGGTCACACACCAAGTGGATTATTGGGGATGGAGCTTGCGTGAATTAACAAGATTGCGGATTTCCCAAGATGACATGAACCTTATTCTAGGCGGCAACGCTGCGCATTTATTCAAAATTGAGATGCCGCATTCAAGAATGTTTAGATCGAGAGAAATTTAAGCAGACCTTAATAATTGAATGTTTAAAAAGTTACTCTATTAAACTAATAAAATTCTTAAGGGGGTTTTTTATGAAAAGAAAATGGTTGCTCGTCGTTATGATGTGTATTTTCATGGTGGTTGCATCTGCTTGTAATTCAAGTAGTACATCTTCATCCAAATCAAATGGTGGGGAAAGTAAGGGTGGACAAGGGGATGAAACATATGAAATCGATATTTATACATTCTCAAATGGTTCGTCCACATATCTATTTGGTGTAGCGTTAGCAGAATTAATTAATTCGAACAGCAGTTGGTTAAAAGCGAATGCTCTTGAATCACCTGGAACGTTTCAAAATACCCAGCTTGTTATGAGTGATGAAAATAAACGAAAGAATACAATTGGGGTTATGGCAATTGAAGAAGCGGCAGCAGGATTTCCGCCTTTCAAAGAGCCCTATGATGGAATAAGAGCACTTGCATCCTTTGGTTTGAACTTCAATGCATTTGTTTCTATCAATCCTGACATTAAAACATTAAAAGATTTAGAGGGCAAAGTGGTTGGTATCGGAACACCGCCATCAGCCGTACGTGTGGAACTACCAAAACTGGTATTGGAAAAAATGGGGATCAAACCTGCGAAGTATGAAAATTTGGCGATTGGTGCTGATATTCAAGCGTTAAAGGATGGCAAAGTCGATGCCATCTTAAACGGATCATTTGCTACGGACCCAAGCGGTGCCAAGTGGGCATCCAATCCGGCCATGACAGAACTTGGAGCAACTGATAAGGTTAACTATTTATCCTTTGATGCAAAATCCATGAAAGAAGCCATTAAAGAATTGGATGAATTGGGAGGAGAACCGCTGGAGATCCCGGCAGGTGCTTTGGGTAAAGATCAAACAGATCCATATGTTGTACAGGCAACCATGGTTGGCTGGTATGCAGATAAGGAACTCCCGGATAGTGTAGCAAAGGAAATCGTGCGCATCATGGCAGAAAATGCAGAATCCTTTAAGAATGTTCATCCAACAGGTGCCTATATTTCTTCAGAAACAATGGCCATGTTGGGCTTAGATAAATCACTTATACATCCTGGAGCATTAGAATATTACGAAGAGAAAAGTATTGATGTGACGAAAAGTCCGTTTATGGAATAACAATTGAATCAATAAGATTTTATGGGGCTGTCCAAAACAAAGTATATAGCATCACGATATCATATCTAGTCTTAAACAAGCACAGTAACTCTCTAGATATAGCCTAATCGTTGGATGCTAGACTTTATGGGCAGCTCTTCTATCTTTCTGCATTTTATCTATTATTGCATTATACGGAGGGCGATGGAATACGTGAATATAAATATAAATGGCGATGTATTGACAGGTGTTACGTCTTATACACCAGAACAAATTCGAGAGTATACTGAAAAAGGATATTGGTTGAATGAAACGTATGAGGATGTATTAATGAAAGTCGTCCAAAAACAACCAAATAAATTATTCGTCGTCGATCAATTTGCGAGATTGACATACAGACAGTTCAAAGAGAAGGTGGATTGTTGTGCCGCCTTTTATAAAAAAATTGGAATCAAGAAGTATGATCGAATTATCGTTCAATTACCCAACCGCCATGAATTCCTCATTGTACTATTTGCTTTGAAAAAAATTGGTGCTATACCCGTACTCGCTGTACCAAGGCAAGATACCTTTGAAATCAATCAAATTATTGATTTAATCGGTGCCATCGGCTGGATCACATCCGATTGGGACGGTACACATGATTTACTGCCACGTATAAGCGAAGTGCGTTCGAAAAATGAGCAGCTTTCTTTTGTCTTGATGATTGGGGAACAAGACCGATTTCCTCAAGGAACCCATGATGTCATGGCAGCCATAGAGGAAGTAACGGACCAGGAAGTGGCAACGGTTAAACATGAAAAGCCTGATCCAAATGATGTGGCTTTAATTATTTTAACTGGAGGAACAACCGGTGTACCGAAGGCGGTCCCGCGAACACATAACAGCATTTTAGCAAATATTCGTTATATAAGTCATATGCATACCGATCATGATGTGAGTCTATTAACCACTCCAGTTGGGCATGGAATGGCCCATCAAGGTGCCATCGGCTGCACACTTATGAAGGGCGGCACCTTGGTGATATGCGATTCCCCGCGACCAGAAGATATTTTAAAAGCGGTTCATTACGAAAAAGTGACTCGATTAACGCTGGTTCCGACTCAGTTAATTGGAATATTGGAGCATCCATATCTTGATCAATTTGATCTGAGTTCATTGAAGTATGTGCGGGCTGGCGGTGCTTCCTTGCATTCTGACATATTTATAAAAGCGACAGAATTCTTTCATTCGTTTGGTTGTACAGTAGGAGGATCTGCCTACGGTTCAAGTGAAGGTCCGAGTGCCCATCATTTGACCACACCGAACGGAGAACTCGTAAAATCAATTGGAAAACCGGTGGTAGATGGGGATCATTGGATTGCGCTTGGTGAAAATGAAGAAGTATTGCAGCCGAATGAAATAGGCGAATTGGCCGTGAAGGGGCCTGGCGTCTTTACCGGATATTATAACTCGGAAAAAGAGAATGAGCAGGTCTTTACAAAGACGGGTTACTATAAAACTGGCGATGTAGGAAAAATTGATGAGAATGGTTTCATTTTTATTACCGGACGTAAAAAGGATATTATTCAACGTGGGGCAGAAGGAATTATCCCAAGTGAAATGGAAGACTTAATTGCCCAGCATCCGGCTGTTGATCAAGTGGCCGTAGTCGCAATGCCTGATCCGTATATGGGAGAAAGAGCATGTGCCTATGTCATTTTACACAAACAAGAAAAGATCAACGATATTAAGCTGAAGGATATTACCGATTTTTTAAAGGAAAAAGGAGCTGGTGTCCTCCTTTGGCCTGAAAGATTGGAAATCATTGATGAATTTCCATTAACTAATGTAGGGAAGTTGGATAAAAAAGCGTTGCGTAAAAACATTCACAAAAAACTGATTCAAGAAGGTGTTTTGGAAAAAGACTAATGTGCTTGAGCTAAAGCTATTTTGATAGTTTAACAAAGCCTAAAAATACAAGATGAATGGGAGTGATGATTCTTGTCTCAACTTGAAACGGGAAACAAATGGTATGATCGGATGAATAATAAAATAATTGCAGCTTTAGCTCTGTTGATGGTCGTTATACACATGTACTATTCTCAAGACATGTTTGATTCCTTAACCTATTATAATCTTCATCTTGGCTTTTCTTTACTGATTGTTTTCTTATCAGGCTTTAGTAAAAGTAAGAAAAAGTTAGGAAAATGGATGTTTCCTTTACTGGCCGTATTCTCGCTTTTTGCTGTGTTATATGTTCATTTTTTAAGTGAAGAGCTTCAGATGCGAGGTTGGCTTTTGGAGCCTCTTGATTTAGCAGTAGGTGTGATATTAATTGTCATGTCCTTACTTGCATCTGTCCAAGCTTTTGGAATGTTGGTTCCGAGCCTGATTGTGGTGTTTATGATTTACCCATTTTTCGGGCAATACCTCCCGGAACCATGGACAACGACTGCCTATTCAATTCCTCAAACAATCTCAAATTTATCAGTCGGACTAACCCAGGGAATTTATGGTGTGGCCTTAAAAACCTCGGCGGATTACGTGTTTCTATTTGTCGTTTTTGGTTCCCTTATTGGAGTGACGGGTGTTCAACAGTTTTTTTATGAAATATCAAAATTAATTGTTGGCAGAGTTCGTTCCGGATCTGGTTTATTATCCGTCGTCAATAGCTGCTTTGTTGGTTCTATCACAGGAAGTGCCATTGCCAATGTCACGATTACGGGCGCCTATACTATCCCTTCTATGAAAAAGGAAGGCTACCGTCCGGAACAGGCTGCAGCTATTGAAGCAACAGCCTCAAACGGCGGCCAGATTATGCCGCCAATGATGGGAGTCATTGCATTCGTTATGGCTGGATTCTCCGGAATCCCATACATTCAAGTAGTTGTGATGGCAATTATTCCAGCTTTATTATATTTTTCATGTGTCGGATTATATACTCATTTTTCCGTAGCCAAAAGAATTGAGTTAGAAGGTGTTAAGATTGATTATAAGCCTGAGCCGGTTGATAAGAAAGCGATTCTTTACCGCTTGCCAGGATTTGTGATTCCGATTGCAATCATGATTTTTATGCTTAGTACTGGGTTCAGTATCATGAATGTTGCCTTTTGGTGTATTATTTCTACCATTGTATTGGGCTTTGCTGTTCCAAAAAGCTACAGACCTACTTGGATGAACATCGTTGAAGGCCTCATCGACGGTGCAAAATCCGGAGCGCAAATCGGCGTGATTACAGGGGCTGTTGGAATCTTGTTAACGACTTTTTCCGGAAGCGGTATCGGCGTAAAGCTGTCCATTGGAATCGAGCAATGGAGTGGCGGGTATTTATTTGTAGCGCTGTTGATTCTGTGGGCGGTTTCTATTCTTTTTGGAATGGTTGGAGTAGCGACGGTTGGTTACTTTACGGCAGCGGCCTTTGGTGTTCCGGTTCTAACTAAACTTGGGGTTCCATTTGAAACAGCACATTTCTTCGTCGTTTTTCCAGCGGTCTTTGCATTCATTACTCCTCCTGTTGCCTTAGCGGTTATTGTTGCAGCGAAAATGGCGGGAGCAGATTATATGAAGGCTTCCATCGAGGCTTGCCGGGCTGCATTTTCAGCCTTTTTATTACCGTTTTTAATTGTCTATGCTCCTTCCATTATCTTTAAAACGAGTGTACTTAGCTTTACATTCTGGTTTGAGCTTGCTTTATGTATTATCTTTTTGTTTGGATTGCAATTTGCCTTTGTCGGCTATTTTAAAACCAAAATGGAAATTTGGGAACAAGTGTTGTGGACAATTGGCTGCACGTTCATCCTGTTATTTTTGATTAATAGAATTCCGATTTTATTGGTTCTTGGTATTCTTATGGTTGGATTCGGATTTGTGATACAATGGAAAAAGGGAAAAAATAAACAAATGATTACGAGTGTAGATGCAAGCTTATCAAAGTAATAAAAAAGCTTATAGGAAATGAATTGAAATGGAGGTGTCATTGTTCATTTACTTGAATTTAATCAAGAGCTAGGAAACTTTACCTCGATAGATTTCTGAAAAATCGCTCAATTAATGAATTGATTGGGGTAAGACGACGAATAAGCAAGAAGGATGAGATATGAAATATGAGAAATATTAACATAAAACCGATTCAATCTGTGGAGAGAGCTATACAAATTTTATGTTGCTTTAAATTCGGAAAAAAGGAGTTAACCATTGAGAATATTATGCTAGAGACAGGATTGACAAGGGCCACCGTATATCGGCTGCTGTGGACTCTTGAAAAAAACGGGATGATTCAATATGATTCAAAATTGCATTCTTTCCGATTAGGTTATAAGCTGCTAGAATTTGGAAATATCGTTTTTGAAAATTTGGATATCGGTAGAGAAGCAGAAAGTGAAATAAAGACTCTAAATGAAACGATTCACCAGTCTGTTATTTTAGCAGTAAGACAAGAGGATCATTTACAATATATTTTAAGAGTTGACAGTCAAGAAGGATTTCAACCCCATACGCATGTAGGGAGCCGGAAGATTCTGCATATGGGGGCCATTGGAACTGCCATGATGGCATATTTACCTGTAGAGCAGGCAGCGGGGATCATTGATAAATATCCATTAATACAGCTCACTCCGTATACTTTAACGGATACAAAAAACTATATCGATAGATTAGCTGAAATCCGATTACAAGGTTATTTTGTTGGCGTAGAAGAAACCTTCGTAGGATTCACTACGATTGCTGTGCCAATATTTGATGCAAAAGGGATTGTAACAGCTGGACTGGGAACCATCGTCCGTTCTCATAAACTCGACGATGAAAATTTGGCAGAGATAATAAATCAATGTAAAAATACGGCCATGAAGATCTCACGCAAATTGGGATTTATAGAAAGTACAGTACTGGAACAGCAGTAGTTTTTTGTAATTTGTAAAAAAGCATATTTATAGTGACAATATGGGGAATAGAGGGGGGAGAAAATATGATGGAATTTACCTTTACGGTTAATTGGGGAGACACGGATGCAGCGGGAATCGTCTACTATCCTAATTATTACAAATGGATGGATAATGCGACACACCATTTTTTTAATAAGATTGGGCATTCTTCTGTGGATTTATTTGACAAACAACGGGTCGGAATCCCATTATTGGAGACTCATTGTGGATTTTTCTCTCCTTCCTTTTTTGGAAATGAAATTGTGGTAAGATCTAAAATTGAGGAAATAAGGAATAAGGTATTCCGGATTCGACATACTTTCCAACGTGGGGAGACCAAGCTGGCAGAAGGCTATCAAGTCCATGCCTGGACAGATTTTTCCAAAGATATTCCAAAAGCATTCCCGATTCCGGATGAGATTAGGAAAGCATTGCATGAGCATATGATTGAATAAATTGGAAATTGCTAGGTCAAACTCGGCGATGGAGTGCAATACGACCAATTGAAGGGTGTAACAATGGTATTTATTAATAAACACTGAATTAATAATGAAGATGAAATATCCTAACTATAAATAAGGGCGCTAAACAGATAAAAAAAGGAAGCTGGCATAATACCGGCTTCCTTTTTATTTAATAACATGAAAGTTATTTTATTAGATTTTACCTACAAGATCAAGGCTTGGCTTAAGTGTTTCTCCGCCTTCTTGCCATTTAGCAGGGCAAACTTCGCCTGGATTGTTGCGAACGTATTGAGCAGCTTTGATTTTGTTTACAAGTGTGCTTGCATCACGGCCGATACCGCCAGCGTTGATTTCAAGAGCTTGAACAACGCCATCTGGATCGATGATGAAAGTTCCGCGGTCAGCAACACCATCTTCTTCGATTAGAACATCAAAGTTACGGCTGATTACGTGAGAAGGGTCACCAATCATAGTGTAAGTGATTTTACCGATAGTTTCTGATGTATCATGCCATGCTTTATGAACGAAGTGAGTATCTGTAGAAACAGAATATACTTCAACGCCTAATTGCTTAAGAGTTTCGTATTGGTTTTGTAAATCTTCTAGTTCAGTTGGGCATACGAAAGTAAAGTCTGCTGGGTAGAAGCAAACGATGCTCCATTGACCTTTGAAGTTTTGCTCAGATACTTCAACAAATTCACCGTTTTTGAATGCTTGCGCTTTAAATGGTTGTACTTCTTTTCCAATTAGAGACATAGTAATAATTCCTCCTAGAAATATATTTATTATGTAAATAAGTCATAATGACTTATAAACTATATTAATTATTAACTAATTATTATTATCTATAAATATAAATTAATTGTCAAATGAAAAGCTAAAAATCTGTCTAATTTTATATAAATTTAACGAAATTCGCACAATTCATTCATGATAAAAGGGGAGAGCCCAGCGATTACGGGGAGCTCTTTCCCAATTATCCATTATAAATGATAAATTAATTTCTGATAAGATAATCGAAAGCACCTAGAGCTGCTGTTGCACCTGAACCCATTGAAATAATGATTTGTTTATAGGCGCTGTTTGTGCAATCCCCAGCAGCAAATACTCCAGGAATGTTTGTCGCACCATGGTTATCAACGATAATTTCACCACGTGAAGTTCGTTCTACTGAACCCTCTAACCAATCCGTATTTGGTACAAGACCGATTTGAACAAATACACCTTCTAGTTCAATATGGTGTTCTTCGTTTGTTTCACGATTAATGTAGGAAATGCCGTTAACCGTATCGTTCCCGTGAATTTCTTTTGTTTGAGCGTTCGTAATAACAGTCACATTTGGCAGACTGTGTAGGCGCTCTTGTAATACGGAATCAGCTTTTAGTTCAGGCAAGAACTCTATTACTGTTACATGTCTTACAATCCCTGCAAGGTCAATCGCAGCTTCAATACCAGAGTTTCCTCCGCCAATAACCGCGACATGTTTGCCTTCAAACAATGGACCATCGCAGTGAGGGCAGTAGGCCACACCTTTGTTTTTGAATTCAGCTTCTCCAGGAACGCCTACGTTTCTCCAACGGGCACCTGTTGAAAGAATCACGGCTTTACTTTTTAGAACTGCACCGTTTTCAAGTTCAATTTCAACTAAATCTTTCTTCTCTAAACGCTTAGCACGCTGCGTATTCATGATATCAACGTTATATTCTTTCACGTGCTCTTCAAGACTTGCTGCTAGCTTAGGACCTTCTGTATATTTTACAGAAATAAAGTTTTCAATTCCTAAAGTGTCCATAATTTGACCGCCAAAGCGTTCAGCGACAATACCTGTGCGAATGCCTTTGCGTGCTGCATAGACTGCCGCACTTGCACCAGCAGGTCCGCCTCCGATAACAAGTACATCGAACGGGTCTTTATCAGATAGCTCAGATGCATCTGGGCCAGTTCCCATTTTGGCAAGAATCTCTTCAATGCTCATACGGCCTCCGCCAAATTCTTCCCCATTAAGGAATACCGTTGGAACAGCCATAATGTTTTTGCTTTCTACCTCTTCTTTGAAAGCCGCACCATCAATCATAGTATGTGTAATATTTGGATTAAGAATACTCATTAAGTTTAGTGCCTGAACCACATCAGGGCAGTTATGGCATGTTAAGCTAATATAAGATTCGAAGCGGTATTCGCCCTCAATCTTTTTAATTTGATCAATGACTTTTTGATCGACTTTAGGCGCTCTGCCGCTTACTTGTAAAAGCGCTAATACTAAGGAAGTAAATTCATGTCCAAGCGGTACGCCGGCAAAAGTAACACCCGTATCTTCGCCAGGGCGGTTCACACTGAAGCTTGGTGTTTTTGGAAGAGTCGTTCTTTCTACCGTAATTTGAGATGACATAGAAGCTAATTCATTCACAAGTTCAAGGGTATTATTTGATACTTCATCAGCACCAGCACTTACTTTTAATACCACAGGTCCTTCCATCATTTGAAGGTATTGATTTAATTGAGCTTTGATATCTGCATCAAGTAACATATAAAATTCCTCCTTATATTTCCACAAGAGCTAAGCTTGTATTTTACGTTTATGATGTAGTTGCTTTTTCAGGGAGTTTATCGAGCCAGCTCGATAAAAATCCGGACGCAAATTCGATAAAGCGAATTTGATCTTATAGTAGGTTAAACCTAACTTTGGTCGTTTACACATAATCTGTTGTTTTGCTTATAGATAATAAAGATTATGTTTGTTATTTATTTAAAATAATTATTATCTAGTTATTATTATCAATTAATAGGATTTGTTTGTCAACACTTATTTATAATGATTTCTTAACAATAGTAATTATAATTAAGGGGACAAATCGTTACTGTAGGATTATCCTATGGAAGATTTATCTATATCTATTGTAACAGGGGATTGTAGTAAACCTCAATTTTCAACTACTAGTTTTTATCCTTCATTAGAAAAAAATAAAACGAGCGAAGGTTCATGGAAGACCTTCGCTCGTTTTTGCCTTTTTTCAATAACTATTCGCTGTTAGATGAACAAACGTTTTTTTCATATAATCAGCCCATTAATCGTTTAATTTGTAAATAGGTTCGTGAATAGAGTAAATGTTCCTCCATGGCCTTTTTTGCACGTATTTCGTCCTGGGCTATGATGGCTTCAATAACGTCCGTCATTCCTATTAAAATATATTTTTTATCTTCATCCTGGATATTTGGCGAATGTTTTTGATAGGTCATAATGATTGCATTCATGATGGCCTCGGTTAAAGGATTATAAGTGCATTTTGCTAATAAATAATGAACAGAACTATCAATTTTTAACATTTCTTCCACCGTAAGATTGTCTTGGCGAATCTCTGCAAGACAATTATTTAAAAATATTAAGTCCTGTTCTGTTCTCTTTAATGCAGCTAAACCAGCGGAGGGAATTTCAATTATTTTTCTTAATTCAAATATATCAGGGTGTGTAATGGTTTTTGAATGGAGAGAAAGCAATATTAATTCATAGATATTATTACTTACATCTTCTGAAAGAAAATCATTGACTATGTATCCTCCTAGTTGACTGTCATAGGGTTTAATCATGCGATTGTCTACTAAATAATTAAAGGCTTCCTTCATAGTTGGTCTGCTTACGCCAAATTCCTTACTAAGACTTAATTGTGATGGGAGCATATCACCCGGTTTAATCTTTCCTTCAATGATCATTTTTTTAATAGAATTAGCAATTTGTTCAGGAATTGATAATAATTCAACATCATTAGTTGACAACATTAAAACATTCACACTCCCATAATTGTTCTATCCATTAAATCTTATGATTCCTGTGTCCACCTGTAAACGAGTATGTAAGATTTTCTTACAATAATTAGAAACCTTACACTTTTATCCTGATATAAACCTTTGGGATGTAAAAATTTATTACAACGGACTAGCCAGGGTGGAAAGTTTTATTACAGTAAAACGGGTTGAATGATATCTAAATATTTTGTAAATTTAGAATACAACGACAGGGTCACTCATTTGTGGAGCTAACTTAATAAATAAAGTGTACATTTAATCGAATAAGAGAGGTCGAAAAATAAGGTAAAATATCTGAATATACAGATTTTTTAAATTATTTAAAACAATATTATTAAAGGGGTGCACTAATGTCAACAACTAATTCAATTGACATCATTAAAAGTGAAATCATGAACCAACGTTGGAAAAAACTTGAAAATGAAATGGAAGCCTTGGGTCTAGATGTTGTTTTAATATATGGAAAAGGAATTATTACTCAATATGGAAATTTATATTATTTTGGCGGATATTTTCCAATCTTAAGACATGGTTTCGTCATCAAAATCAAAGGACAACAGCCTATCGCCTATTACAATACAAGAGCAGATTATTATCTTGCGAAAGAAAAAGGCACGATTAAAGATGTGCGTTTTGTAGGGACGGGTGATGTGATTCAAGCTGAAGATCCGTTATTAGTCGAACTTGCCAATGTCATTAATGCCGCCTCGCCCAAAAAAGTGAGTATAGTAGGATTAAAAGAAAATATGAATATCAAACAATATGAGTTTTTAATGAATCATATTAAAGGTGAAATTGTCGATGGGACAAGGATGATGGCAAAAATCAAAAGTTATAAGTCACCAGAAGAAATGGAAATGGTTAAGAATTCATTTGCTCTTGCTGAGAAAAGTTATGCTGCTTTTGAGGAAGTCATTCAACCAGGTAAGACGTGTGCAGAAATAGCAGGGGAAATTGAACGAATTGCTAGAGGAAACGGTGCTATTGATACCCTAATTTTTATTGAGGAAGGTCCCTTCTTCCTTCGAAAACCAACAAAGAAGGCCATTAGTGAAAATGCACTCGTTACCTGTTACGTAGAATTAATTGATGAAAATGGATATTGGGTTGAAAAAGGTGGTCTAATCGCTGTTGGAAACCTTAGTAATGAAATGAAAGAACTTGCTGACGCTTGTGTTCAAGCAATGGAGGAAGTGAAAAAGACAATCAAACCAGGTATTACAGTCGGAGAGATAGCCGATGCGATAAATAAACAGATTGCTCATCTTGATGTCAAAATGGGGATTTGGCATGGACATGGTGTTGGTGTGGACCATGATATACCAGTGATTAGTGATAATGGAACAGACGTGATTGAAGAAGGCATGGTGTTAAGTGTACATCCAAACTTTGCAAATGCAGAGGAAGAATTCGGAGCGAGTATCGCGGATGTCTTTATCGTAACAAAAGATGGTGCGGAATCCTTAAGTAAGCTTCCATATTTGACGTATTTATCCCAAAAGGAGAGTGAGAGAATTGGATAAATTTACGATTGGAATTGATGTTGGAGGGACTTTTACAGATTTATTATTAATTAATATGAATACAAAAGAACAAATCATTGATAAAACTTCTTCTACACCTGAGGATCCTTCCATTGGAGTAACAAATGGACTTAATAACCTAGCTAATAAATTAGGAATATCCATACAAGAATTATTAGAAAATACATCCTTGATTGTACACGGTACAACGGTTACGACGAATGCCGTATTAACAAGTACCGGTGCGAAAACAGGATTGTTGACGACAAAGGGTTTTCGAGATGTATTGCAAATGAGAAGAGGCGTGAGAAGCAGGCAGCATCTTTATAATAATAAGTATATGGCGCCCATTCCTTTAGTAACGAGAGATTTAGTCGTAGGCATTGATGAAAGAACAGATGCTGACGGAAAGATTGTGAAAGAAATTGATGAGAAAGAAATCCATGAAGCCTTGGATTGGTTTAAAGAAGAAGGAGTGGAATCGATTGCGATTTGTTATATGCATTCGTATGCCAATCCTGAAAATGAAATCAAAACCAAACAAATCGTTGAGAAGTATATGCCTGAAGCATATGTCACCGTATCAACGGATGTATCCTCCATTATCCGCCTATATAATCGTGTAAGTACTTCTGCGATGAATGCTTATGTTGGCCCGATTTTAAAAGCTTATATGGATAAATTAATGAGCAAGCTTGAAGCAAAAGGTTTTACAAATGGGGAACTTCTCATTATGCAATCAAATGGAGGAGTAACCAACCCTGTTACCGTATCGAAGCTGCCGGCAACGACCGTTTTATCCGGCCCTGCTGCTGGTCCGGTTTCTGGCAGTGCCTTTGCACAAGCGTCTGGATTTGATAAGGCGATTGTCATCGATATGGGGGGGACATCGTTTGAAGCCTCAATAATAGAAAACGGGGAAGTCAATATTCGCAGAGAAGGAGAAATCAATCGAAATCTCATTTCTTTACCAATGGTTTCCATTCATACCATTGGCTCTGGGGGCGGAAGCATCGCTTGGATTGATTCAGGAGGGCTGCTGCAGGTAGGTCCTCAAAGTGCAGGAGCCTCTCCAGGTCCGGCGTGTTATGGACGAGGGGGAGAATTACCAACCTGTTCGGATGCCAACCTGCTGTTAGGGTATTTGAATCCAGATTTCTTCCTTGGCGGGGGAATGTCCTTGAATAAGGAATTAGCAAATGAGGCTATCCAGAAGAATATTGCCGAACCACTCCATATGAGTATAGAGGAAGCGGCTTTTGGAATCTATCAAATTTCCAATTTGAATATGGCCAACGGAGTGAAAGAAATAACCATTCAAAATGGGCAGGATCCGCGAAACTTTCCGCTTGTAGTCGCAGGAGGTGCCGGACCGATACATGCAGCGATGATTGCCAGGGAACTGGATATTACGGAAATTATTATCCCTACTTTCTCATCTGTTCTTTGTGCAGTAGGTATGCTTGCTTCTCAATTACGACACGATTTTGTGAAAAGCTTCCATAGAAGATGGGAACATGCGAACTTTGCTGATATTATTTCTATCCTTGCTGAGGATAAACAGGAAGGAACGAATGCATTGCTATCTGAAGGAGTTTCTGAAGATAAACAAATCATAAAAGTGGGCTTAGACCTACGCTATGTTGGTCAGCATTATGAGGTTGCTATTGAAGTCGATGAGGAGATGATTTTAAACAATCATAAAGAATGGGTAGAAAACGAGTTTCATAAGGAACATGAAAAGTTATATGGTTTTCATTTAAAAGGACATGATATCGAGATGATCAATATTCGCTTATCATGTCGAGGAGATTTTGTGGAGTTTTCACCAAGAACGATTGAAAGTATGGCTTCTGATGAAAAACTTGCCGTTAAACATTATCGAAAAATGTTTGATCCAGTTCAAAAATCAATGACAGAAGTTCCAGTTTATGATGGTGATTATATGAAGGCCGGTGCTGAAATAGCGGGTCCAGCTATTGTGGAATTAACGACAACAACGATTATTATTCCAAGCGAGTTTGAAATGAACTTAGATGAGAATGGAAACTTTATTATGAAAGATACAGGGTCTCAAATGAAGGGTTATAATCTTCTATTTGCTTCCAGCAATAATTAAGGAGGGAAGGCTACGATGGATTCGATATTAGTATCAGTCATATCTAATAGATTAAAAGCAATTGGAAGACAAATGGGAGCTGTCATCGAAAGAAGTGCTCATTCACCGCTGCTTGTCGAAGGACGAGATTTCTCCTTAGGGATTTACACAGCAGATGGGGTGTTAATTGAGCAAACCGAGTATATCCCAATCTTGGGCTATGCAGCGGCACCAGGTGTGAAGGCAGTGGTGGAATATTTTAAAGATGATGTCTTTGAAGGGGATGTCTTTCTTCATAATGATACCTTCACAGGAGGAAACCAAAACTCTGACTGGAAGGTATTAAAACCTGTCTTTCATAAGGGGGAATTATTTGGCTGGACGGTTATTACGGCCCATCAAGCTGATGTTGGAGGAGCGGTTCCGGGCTCCTATAACCCCTATGCGACGGACTTATGGCAGGAAGGAATCCGCATCACTCCTTTACGTATTTTCAGCAAAGGTAAAAAGCTGAAGGATGTTTGGGATTTAGTGATGGGAAATGTCAGATTGCCTGTTGTCGGTGATGATATTTTAGCGATGGTCGGCGGTTGTACCGTTGGTGAAAAAGAACTTGTCAAACTACTTGATCAATATAGTGTGAAAACAGTCAATGAAGCCATCTCTGAAATCTTTGACTCTACAGAAAAAATGGCAAAGTCTATTATTAAGACGATTCCAAATGGGGTATATCAAGGGGAATGGTTAGTCGTTGATGATGGTTTTGATCATGAAGCGGAGATGAAAATTAACGTGACCGTTTCCGTAGAAGACGAACAGATGCACTTTGATTTTACAGGAACGTCACAACAGACGAAGGGATATGTTAATGCGCCGCTGCCTGTTACCATTTCATCGGTTATGATTTCCTTCTTCATGCTAACTGAGCAGGAGATTGCTCATAATGAAGCGATTCAAAGATGTATTTCCATTCATGTTCCAGAGGGAACCATGCTAAATCCTGTCTTTCCAGCTGCCTCAGGCTTTGGAAACCATTTAAGTGATCAAATTTGTTCAGCCATCTTTATTGCCCTTTCCAAAGCCTTACCAGAGCAAGTGACAGCAGGATGGAATTCGCTGTTATGTGCGATTTTAAATGGAACGGATCAACGCACACAAAAGCCTTTCGTTGACATTTTATTAAATGGAAGTAAAGGAGGAAGCGGCGGCACAAAAGGTGCAGACGGGTATGACCACATTGGTTTAATTGCGTCTGGAGGTGCTTTAGCTGCACAAGATCCAGAAATGTTTGAATTGACGCTTCCATTTACCCTACACAAATATGAATATGCAACAGATTCTTGCGGTGCAGGTGAATGGAGAGGAGGCTTAGGTGTTGAAGTAGAGTTCACGATTCATGCTGATGGCGTCCAAGCCAGTGTGTTTGGTGACGGCGGCAGTGAAACCACTGCGGCTCCTGGAATATTAGGTGGAACCAATGGAGCTGTGAATCATATTACTCTCCAATATCCGGATGGAAGAGAATACAAGAGTTTTACGAAGGATTTAATTTCTGATATACCAAAGGGAACGGTCTATCGACAACTTGCCGGCGGCGGCGGCGGGTATGGTGATCCGAAAAAACGCCCTGCTGAGATTGTCGCTAAAGAGGTTCGCTATGGTTATATTTCAAAAGAGTTTGCGAAAGAAAAATATGGTGTTGTGATTCAAGATGAAAAGAAAGGTGTCATTAAACAAATTGTGAGATGATTTATAGCTCTTATGATAGACATGAAACCTTGAAAGACCCATGCTGGTCTATCAAGGTTTCGTAGTATTCTTAACGTTTTCGATACTATTTACTTGCATTTTTTCCTTTTACTGACTGAACTTTTATACTAGATTACTTGAGTGAAAGAATTGTTTCTTTAATTTTGGGAGGAAGCTATATGAAACTAAAGTTGATCATCTTACTTATGATTAGTATCTTATTCATTTCTGCTTGTGGAAAAACAGAATCTACAGTGAGTTCAGAAAAGGATGGAAAATCTTCCGGAATAAAAATTGGTGTTTCGGTTCCAATGGAAGCAAACAATTCGGTTAAAACCTGGTATAAGGCCATCCAAGCTAGGGCTGATGCCTATGGTTTTGAAGTAATGGGAATTGATGCCCAAGGTGATGCAAGCAAACAATCCAGTGATATTAATACTTTATTAGGTCAGGACATTGACGCGTTAATCGTTTGGCCATTAGATTCAAAAGCATTGCAGCCGGCTTTAGACCGTGTAGCACAAAAGAATATTCCAATGTTTGGGATTGATTTTAACGTACAAAAAGGTGGAAACGACTACGGGATGGTTAACCAAATGATTCTTGGACGCGAAGCAGCTGCTATTACTGTAGCCAAGTTATTTGCGGATTCCTATTCAGAAGCAGAAGTAGCAGGTATAGGCTTTGCCATTCCTGTTCCTGGAAATATCTTTGTTATGGATAAATATAAAAGTGAACTTAAAAACTATGACCATTTAACTTTTGCGGGTCAACAGGACAATCCTTCTGATAATATTGCTGGCGCCGAACCATTAATGAAAAACTTACTAACAGCTAATCCAAAGATTAAAGCAGTATTTGCCTATAATGATGAAAGTGCTATTGGTGCTTCCCAGGCGATTAGTAATGGGGGTGGAAAATTATATTCTGAAGATCAGAAAGATGGAATCATGGTCGTTGGATTTAATGCCGAGCAAGGTGGAATTCAAGCAGTGAAAAACGGAAAAATGCATGCAACCTTTAATATTAACCCAGTCAAAAGCGGAGCCATTCAAGTCGATTTTATCAACCAATATGTAGTAGAGAAAGCACAAGATTCAATTGCGAAAGAAATCATTGTTCCATCCCCATTAATCGATCCATCCAATGTCGAGGATTTTGTTTCTTGGGAGGAAGAATTAAAGCTAGTGAAAGATCGTCAGTATGATGCACTAAAAGAAAGTGGTGCCAAATGATTCTTAAACAAAATGGTCGGTTTGCTTTGGAAATAAAAAATATTTCAAAGCATTATCCCGGTGTGGTAGCGTTGAACGGAATCTCTATGAATATCAAATGGGGCAGCATTCACGGAATCGCAGGAGAAAATGGTTCTGGTAAATCTACTTTGTTACGAATCATAAGCGGCATGGAAAAGTCAAATCAGGGTGAGGTCGTCTACGACGGCCAATCCCCAAAAGAATCACAACGGTTACTACAGAGGGACGTGGCTATGGTGACGCAAGAGCCCTCACTAGTAAACTCTCTATCTGTAGCAGAAAATATTGCCATGGGAAACCGACGTGAATACAAACTGTTTGTGAATTGGAAAAAGTATAAGGAAGTCGCGTCAAAATACCTAGAACTGCTTGGTTTGTCAGATATTGATTTGGATATTCCTGTAGAAACACTGTCGCCTGATAAACAGCAATTAATTCTTATCTCGCGCGCACTAGCCTCCAATCCGAGAGTTTTATTATTAGATGAGGCGACGAGTTCTTTATCAGAAGACCAGACGATAAAGCTCTTTACTGTACTAGATGAGCTAAAAGCAAAAGGTCTTGCCATTCTCTTTATTTCACATCGATTAAAAGAATATATTCGCTTATGTGATACAGTCACCGTTTTACGAGATTCCAATTATATTTGTAATCTGAAAAAACAAGAGCTAAGTGAAGACTCCATTGTATCCTCGATGGTAGGGAGAGAGCTAAAGGACTATTATCCGCCAAAGGAAAAGGTTCCTTCTGAGGAACAAGCGATTGTTTTTCGGGATTTCCATTGTCGGCAAGTCCGAAATGTTTCGTTTTCTATTAAAAAAGGGGAAGTCTTTGTTCTTGCAGGTTTGGATGGCTGCGGTCGAAGCGAGTTGTTAAAGGGGTTGTTTGGGGCACTGCCTTCAAAAGGTGAACTAAAGGTAAACGGCGAGTCTATTACCTTTAAAAATCCAAGGCAGGCCATTGATAAAGGGTTTTCCTATATCCCTGGTGAGAGAAAGGCGGAAGGAATCATTGCTGAAATGTCCATTATGGAAAATGCGATGATCAGTTACCGCAGTCAAAAGGCCTTTTGGAAGTGGATTGGTCGGAAAGTGGAAAAGGATATGTTTCTCCAAATGAAAGAAAATATGAAAATCAAAGCTCCTACGGTTCATACTCTAATTAAAACCTTATCAGGGGGAAACCAACAAAAAGTGGTGCTGGCGCGCGCCTTGGCGTTAAACCCGAAATTTCTTTTATTGGAAGAACCAACAAGGGGAATTGATGTCGGAGCAAAAGCGGAGATTTATAGGCTGCTGCGTGAATTAGCACAGCAAGGAGTTACCGTTATCGTTTCGACCTCTGAATTGCCAGAGGCCATTGGGATTGCTGATCGAATTGGAGTGATGTTCCGAGGTCATTTACAGAAAGTCTTGGATCAGGAGGAAATGACCGAAGAAAGGGTCATGTACTACGCGACGGGCAATTAAGATTTTAGGAGGTCTTCTATGGATAATGTGGTAGTAGAACAAGACTTGCAAAAACGCAGTCAATCAATGAAAAAGAATGCCTTTAAATTAGTAGGAATTGGTCCGCTATTAATCCTGCTTTGCGTCATTATGACTATACTGAACCCCTCTTTTTTAACAGTCAATAACTGGATTAATCTATTAAATTCTATTTCCGCTATCTGGATTATGGCGATGGCTATGACGTTGGTGTTAATCTCAGGAGGATTTGATTTATCAGTTGGGGCAAGTTTAGCTTTTAGCGGATTAATTCTTGTTAATTTAGTAGCTGCCGGTGTACCGGAGCTGGTTAGTATTTTGATTACGCTGATTGCCGTACTGCTTATTGGGATGATGACAAATGGGTTTTTAATTGGAAAATTAGGCTTAAATTTTTTTGTGGTCACTCTTGGAACCATGTCTTTGTTTCGAGGAACCGTTTATGTGTGGACAGATGGTCAAACCCAGTATGCCGATAATAATCCCATTGTTAGTTTTCTTGGGAATGGCACGATAGGGTTGGTTCCTGTTCCGATTATCATTATGTTAGCTATTTGTGTATTGACCCATTTATTTTTAAAGTATACTCAATTTGGAAGAGCCATTTATGTTGTAGGTGGAAATGCAACAGCCGCCAAATTATCGGGGATTAAGGTATCTTTCATTCTTATAGGTGTCTATGGGATTAGTGCGCTGTATGCCGCAATTGCTGGAATCATTAATACAGGCAAGTTAGCCTCTGTTTCTCCTACGATAGGTTCGGGGATGGAGTTATTAGTTGCGGCAGCGGTGCTTCTAGGCGGAACCTCTTTTAAAGGCGGAGAAGGGACTGTGGTTGGTACGACGTTAGGGGTTCTATTTATTGGGGTTCTTCAAAATGGACTAAGCCTTTCCGGAATCTCCTCCTATTGGCAAGAAGTCATTACAGGAGCCATTCTTATTTTTGCCATTCTATTAAACTATTTTAAGGTAAAACAAACCTAATATAAACGAAATCTAATAGAAAACGGTGGGGTGTAAAGTTTTTTTACAATGGATTTAGTTTACAATATTCTGAATATTAAGTAAATTAATTAAGTAGTCATAAATACGAATAAGGATTTAATGGAGGTTAAGGGATGTATAATTGGGAGCATTTAGTACAAGAAGATCGGGTTCACCGTGCTGTTTATACAGATCCACAGCTTTTTGAAGAGGAAATGGTGCAAATTTATGGGAGGAGCACATGGGTTTATTTAGCCCATGAAAGTGAAATTCCGAAGGTAAATGATTATAAAACAGGCTATCTCGGAAAAAGGCCGATTATCATAACAAGAGATCAAAAAGGGAAAGTTCGAGCATTATTCAATCGATGTACACATAGAGGTTCGACCCTTTGCCGAATGGAAAAAGGGAATTCAAAGCAATTCGCTTGTCCGTATCATGGCTGGAATTTTAAAAATGATGGTTCCTTTATTGGGGCTCCTTGGCCGAAAGCTTATGGAGATCAATTACATTCACCAGAATTTAATCTCATGCAGGTTCGGGTTGAAACGTATAAAGGGTTGATTTTTGGCACGTTAAACGAAAATGGTCCAAGTTTAGACGAATATTTAGGAAATGCTAAAGAGCTGATTGATCAATGGATGTACCATAACGGTGGTCCTGAAAGACTTCGCGTAAATAGTAACGCGCATCGGAAATTAATGAGTTGTAATTGGAAGTTTGTCTATGACAATGCGGCAGATGGCTATCACGTTACCTTCTCCCATCGTTCCTTACTGGGAATTAACGAGAGATACAAGGAAGAAGGGATAGAAGATAAGGACATGATTTATTTTACCCAAAAACCTGATGATGGACCTATGTACGTTCAGTATCTAGGAAATGGTCATATTTTTCTTGACCAAAGACCAGCCCATCGCGGCGGAGATGGAAGTATGTGGAATCAGCAGAGACCACAGCCTGGCAGAGAGGTTTTTGAAGAGCAGATGATTGATAAATATGGGGAAAAAGCTTATCGCTATTTAGATCAAGCTGTCGGATCACAAATGAATTTAACGATTTTCCCGAATCTTCTTTTTGTCGGGAATCAAATTCAAGTGATTGAACCAATTGCCGTTGATAAAACACAAATTACTTGGTATGCCACAACCATTGATGGCTATCCTGATGAAATTAATAATTTACGGATGAGAACGCAAGAAGATTTTCCAGCCTTTGGGGAACCGGACGATGTCACGAACTGGTCAGAAGGACAGAGAGGTTTATCCATACCTGAAGCAGAGTGGGTATTTTTCAATCGCGGCTTAACCTTGACGGAAACCCATCATGAGGATGCGAATGGAGTGATTACTGCACCTGTAACTGATGAACTGCCAATGAGAGGATATTTTAATGAATGGAAAAGAATCATGAGTCAGGCTTCTACAGCGACAAATTATCAGTCTATAAAATAAAGAAAGGGGGAGAAGCCTTTGAACCATCAACAAGTAAACCAGTCGAATACATCGCTTTATTCCTATTATATTAATGATGCCTATTATAGTGAATTGCTCAAAGAATTAGCCATTTGGGATACCGAGTTAGAAATGGACAATCCCACAACAGAGAAACAATGCACAAAGCTCATTATTAAAGAATGCCGATTGTTAGATGAATATCGTTTTGATGAATTTCTCTCTCTCTATACTGATAAATCTCTCTATTGGATTCCCATTACACCTGGTGGAGGAGATCCCCGAACGGAGGTTAGTCATGCATTTGATGACCGGCGAAGATTGGAGGACCGCATTTACCGGTTACGTACGGGATATGCCTATTCCCAGTTGCCGATGTCAAGAACGAGAAGGCTTGTGGGCAATTTTGAATTAGGCTATGGAGAGAGTCAAGATATCGTCTTTGCTCGTTGTAATTTTACTCTTGCGGAATTAAGAGTTGGAGAGTTAAGACAATATAGCGGCTGGTATGGCTATAAATTACAAAAAGTGGAGGAACAATGGAAAATCGCCGTGAAAATGGTGAACTTAATTAATTCTGACCAAGGTCATGAAAATATGACGTTCATGCTGTAAATCTACCAATCAATCAATTAATTAATGACTAATAAGAGAGGATCGTGAAAGGTATGGCAGAGACCATTTTATCAAAATTAGAGGGTGGATTTATTAGTAACTATTCCTTATGGACAGAGGAGCAAAAAGAAGCTGCTCAAAGAATTGTCGCAGAGCTGGAGGAGCATGATTTTCTCATTGTCCGTATTGCCTGGGTGGATCAACAAGGCGTGTTAAAAAGTAAAAGAGTCCCGAAAGAAGGCTTTATTAAGTCGCTAAAAAATGGTTTAAATATCAGTACGGGTACCTTTATTTTTGATTCTGCCTATGCCCTTGTGTTTAACCCATTCATTCCAGGCGGCGGCTATGGGGTGCCTGAAATGACAGGCTGTCCAAACATCACCCTTGTACCAGATCCCCTATCCTTTAAATTAATCCCATGGGCAGATCGGCAGGCCATGGTGATGTGTGATATTTATTTTAATGATGGCCAGCCTGTCCCTTATTCCGCAAGACAGGTATATCGGAAAGCCTTGGATAAACTAAAAATGCGTGGAATGGAGAGTATGGTCGGGTTAGAAATTGAATGGTATTTGACAAAGATTGAAGATCCCATGCTTGGGGTTGAGCATAATGGGGACTTAGGGTTGCCTCCAGCTGCACCGAAAGTAAGTACGGTCGAGCATGGTTTATGGTATCAGGCGGAACCGCATAATCAAGAAATACATGAGATATTAGATATTTTGGCTGAGAATCTATTAAAAATGGGCATTCCGCTTCGGACGATGGAGAATGAGTTGGGGCCAGGGCAATATGAATTTGTGTTTGACCCTTTAGAGGGAATGGAAGCAGCGGATGCGATGATGTATTTTAAAATTGCAACCAAACAAATTTCGCGAAAATATGGATATATGGCAACCTTCATGTGCAGGCCGCATTTGAAAGGATTCTGTTCCAGCGGCTGGCATTTACATCAGTCAATTATTGATAAAAATACCGGCAACAACTTATTTATGGATGAAAATCAGGCAATCAGTGAATTTGGTCGTCATTATATTGGGGGGATTTTAGCGAATGCGAGAGCGGCTTCAGTCTTTACAACGCCTACCATCAATGGCTATAAGAGACTAAAACCCAATTCATTAGCACCAACCAGTACCGTTTGGGGAATTTTTAACCGTGGTGTGATGATTAATGTGCATGGAAACCCAGGAGATGCTTCCTCCCATTTTGAAAACCGAATCGGTGAACCGGGAGCCAATCCATACCTGTATATGGCTTCGCAAATTGTTTCTGGATTAGATGGTGTGGATCATAAAATTGAACCAGGTGAACCAAGTGAAACCCCATATGATAACGACCGTGCAAAGCTGCCAAAAAGCTTACAAGAAGCGGTAGACGAGTTGAAGAGAAGTGAGTTATTTCTCGAAGCATTTGGGGAGAGCTTTGTGAAATATATCGTGGCCGTTAAAGAAAGTGAATATGGCCGTTACTTGAAATATGTTCAAGAAGAAAATATTGCAAATGCTGAGGTAGAAACTACTGAATGGGAACAAAGAGAATACTTTGAAGTTCTGTAACTTCATTCAGCGGAAGGTCTGATGAAAGGAGAGAATGATGGAGGAGCAATCACGGGAAAAAGAACTGCTTCAGGAAATCAAACGATTGAAAGAAGAATTAAGCCAATACGAACAACTCACTTCTGTCGTACTAGAAGCGGAAGTGTGGGATTATTCAGTATATGAAGAGATTCCAGATGACAATTGGCTGGCTATTGATCGTTCGGCATATGAACAGATTATGCAGCACATTCATGGACTTGTAAGAATAAAGCCTTGGAAATCTAGTATGGAAAAGAGGTTGGAGCATTATCGATGAATAAAGGAATCGTTGGTTTTATCGGGCGCCAAGATTGGTTAAATAATGCTTCGCCGCCGCTGCCAATTACATTTGTACCCACCAGTTTATTGACCTTTTTTCAAAAGTTAGGTTACGAAACAATCATTATTGATATTGATAATGAGGTTGAGATTCTTAACCGATTAGATGTATTGGTGCTTAATGGCGGATTTGAGGATATTGATCCTAGTTTATATGGAGCTGATAGACATCCTTTAACAGCCGATTGTAATAAAGAAATGGACTTGTTTGAGATTCAAGCGGTTCAGTTTGCGTTAAAAAGAAAAATCCCAGTTCTTGGGATATGTCGAGGATTCCAGCTGATTAATGTCGCGTTAGGAGGAACGCTGCATCAAGAACTTTCTGAGCTTGGCAGCGGGATTCCGCATATTTCCGATAGTTACAGCAAACCAGTCCATTCTGTAAACATGAGAGGGTGGATAAAGGATTTACTGGGAGAGAGGATTGAGGTAAACTCCTATCATCATCAGGGAGTTGATCAGCTGGCAGAAGCCTTGACTCCTCTTGCCTGGGCAGAGGATGGTCTGGTAGAAGCATACGAATTAAAAGATGATAGCGTTCCATTGTTTGCTGTTCAATGGCATCCAGAATTACTTGTAGACGACAATAGCTTTAAACTAATGGAAGCTTATTTAAAAAGGTGTGAGAAGTTTCAGGAAATATTTGCTAATGAAAGATAATGAGATGATTGAAGGCATTTGTTTAGATTTGATGGCAAAAACGAGCTAAGGTTCACTGAACTCTAGCTCGTTTTTGCCGTTTCCTATATGATTAATTCCCAGCTCCGCGATATTTCTTCACTCCTGTATTCCACAGAAACACTGCCAAGCTGAAGAAAATCGCTCCCATAGCAGGAGTGAAGAAGGCGTACCCATACCATTCTTCTCGATTTAAAAAATAAGAAGCCGGATAGACCCCGACAAAGGCGAAGGGGAGGATCCAGGTTAACACAAATTGAATGATTTTGTTATAAATATTAACGGGGTAGCGGCCGTAATTGCTGATATTATACATCATCGGCATAATATCTGTCCGGCTGTCCGACCAAAATCCAATCGTAGCAATAGAAAGAAAAATCCCCGCATAAATAAACATCCCGCCAATCACCATCACAAGAAAAATCAAAACATCATACCAAGTGAAGGACAAACCTAAATTCATCCCGGCATAGCCCATCACAGCAAGTCCGGTTATCACTCCGAACAAGGATTCCAGTTCCATTCGTTCCATAATGATTTGGAACAGACTGTGAACAGGGCGGGTTAGGACACGGTCCATCTCTCCTTTTACGATATAACGTTCATTAAAGTCCCATATGTTAAAAAAGGCTGAAAATAATGCGTAAGGTACTAGGAAAAAACCATAAATAAAGATAATTTCGTCACGGCTCCAGCCGCTTAAAAGGGAGGTGTGGCCAAAGACGACAAGAATAAAGATTAAATTTACGGCTTGATTTAATAAGTCAGATAGGATTTCAACAGCCGTATCTACTCGATAGGTGAACCTTGTTTTTAAATATTGAGAGGCGTATTGAAAGAACATCGAAACATAGAACACGCTTTAGCCTCCTTGTACAATTAATTGTTTTTTTGCCAGAGCCCATAACAGCCGGATAGGAATCAGCAGAATCAGAACCCAGACAGCCTGCAGAAGAATAGCGTTCGTAATCTCCTGTCCAGCAAAACCTTCTGTAAAAATCATACTAGGAACATAGCTGATGGCTTGAAACGGCAGATAAGTCATCAAGTCTTGAGCCCATCCTGGATAAAACGAAATCGGGAGCAAGAGCCCTGAGAACAAATCGATGACCACTCGCTTTGCGCGAATTAACCCTGCATTATTAAATAAGAAGAATGTCATAATACCCGTCAGCAGGTTGATTTGAGTATTGACGATAAAACTAAATACGAGCGAAAGGAAGAAGAATATCCACGTCGAAGGACTCGCTGAAAAGCTAATTGGAAAGATGAACGCCACAATAATGAGACCCGGAACAGAGAAAAACAAGAGGCGGAAAATTCCTTCTCCTAAAGCCTGCATCGTTTTCATTCCTAAATAGTTATAGGGACGAATCATTTCAATGGCCACTTTTCCATCTTTGATTTCAGCCGCAATTTCCCGATCAATATTGTTAAAATAAAAAGCTCTTGCCATCCAGGAAACAGCCACATATGTGGTCATTTGCAGGACAGACAAGCCTTGAATCTCTTCTTTGCCGCCGTATATCGCCGACCATAGAAAATAGTAGGCCCCAATGTTAATACTGTAAATGAGAATCCCGCTATAATAGTTTGTCCGGTAGGCAAGCATCATTAAGAAACGAACCCGAATCATTTCGATATACATACTCATGAGAGGGCCATTCCTTCTTCATAAATCCTGCGGACGATTTCTTCAGTCGAAATCTCGTTAATCCTTACATTTTTAATCGGGTTCTTTTGTACAATTGTACTGATTAATTGAGATACAAGCTGTTCGTCTCCATCAATATATGCCAGCCATGTGGTGGCGTCTTTTTGCTCCCACTGAACATATTTTATATCTGGCAGACCGCTTCTTGTCATTTCGGCCAAAAATTCAAATTCCACTTGCTTGCCTTCTACCGCATGGGCTTGTAGTTGGTTAAGTTTTCCATCATAGATAATTTTTCCTTCATCTAATAAAACCACCCGTTCACATAGGGCTTCAATATCGGTTAAGTCATGTGTCGTCAGCAGGATGGTTGTTTTATATTGCTCGTTAATTTCCTTTAGAAACTCACGGATTTTTAATTTGACTAAAACATCTAGTCCGATGGTCGGCTCGTCTAAAAAGAGGAGGGGAGGGTTGTGTATAAGTGCGGCGGCTAATTCGCAGCGCATTCGCTGTCCGAGTGACAGTTTACGTACCGGTTTATCTAATAATGGACCAATTTCTAATGTTTCGATGACATGCCCCATATGTCTGTTATACTCTTCATCTGAAACCCGATAGACCTTTTTCAATAATCGGAATGATTCTTGAACGGCAATGTCCCACCATAGCTGGGACCGCTGTCCGAAAACAACTCCAATCGTTCTCACGAATTCTTCCCGCTGTTTGTGAGGATTCATTCCATTAACAAGAATAGAACCAGATGTGGGAGTAAGTATACCTGTCAGCATTTTAATCGTTGTGGATTTTCCAGCACCGTTTTCCCCGATGTAGCCAACCATTTCTCCTTGTTTCACATTCAAGGAAATATTGTCGACTGCTGCATGGATTTTATAATTTCTCGTAAACAAGTCCCTGAATGCCCCGGATAACCCGGCCCGGCTTGAATACGACTTAAATTCTTTTCGTAAATTCTGAACCTCAATTACGTTCATGTCGATCCCCCTAAGTCATACTGCGAAAACATATCAATATGAAAATCTTGTTCGCAAAATTTAATTTTAACGTGAGTATAGTATTCTAGCAAGTATGGTGCACGATTAATTAGAGTAGAAACAGGATTTCGTCATCTATGGTGTTTTACTGCCTCCAAACAGCTTTCTTATTAGTAACCAAAAGAGAGAGGGCGAATACATTATAGGGCCTATAAATATTTTTTTATAAATCTATGTTAATGAATCATGTTGATGAGTCAAAAATCAACAATGTTAATAAACAAAGCTTTTTATAAAGGAGATTCCGAGATGGATTTTTTCTCTTTTGTTCCAAGAGGGAACTGGTATTTTAACCGTACAGGATATGGTCGGCAATACAGGCCGGTAACCGCTTATACCATTGATCAACCGGTTTATGTTATTCAGCAGAATATCAATGTATTTCCGTATCAAGCATTAAATTATCAGCCTGAAGGGGCTCAGTTTCCATACGTTTATGTACCGATTGCCCAGTTTTCGAAAGTAGGAGCACAAGTGAATTGGGATGAGGAAACATTAACCTTATCCGTAACATCAGACTATTATCAAATTCGTAACGAACTGGCAGACTGCCAAAAAATTGGTTTTGTTAAATAATATTGTTGATTTTTGACTCATTTAAGCTGTATGGTCATGAAATAGTAGGAGAAAATGCATTTTCTCCTACTATTTCATGACCATACAGCAACCTTTCAGCATAGCTGAAAG
>Ga0182742_1000261_pt1 | contig 94946 bp, 100 predicted proteins | sample eDN5th37CBELigMG_FD_128880 | JGI IMG/M metagenome (GOLD analysis project Ga0182742, IMG submission 128880) | Enriched Miracle-Growth compost microbial communities from Emeryville, California, USA - eDNA 5th pass 37_C BE-Lig MG (version 2)... ...
CGGCCCGCGCGACCAGTTCGAGACGTTCCTGCGGAACTTCCCGATGAACGGGCAGATCAAGTGGAAGATGAAGATCACGACCGCGAACGGCCAGCCGGCCTTCGGCGCCTACGCCTGGGACGAGTCAGAGCAGGCCTACATGGCCTTCGCGCTCAATGTGCTCACCTTCCGCGGCGTCAAGATCTCGGACGTGGTGGCGTTCGCCATCAAGGAGATCGACGCCGAGGCCCAGGAGCGCTACCACCGCTGGGACACGATGGGCACGGACGAGACCCGGCTCGCCAACACGTTTGCGCGGTTTGGGCTTCCTGATCGGCTCTAATTGCCGAGCGAGGACCAGACTTCGATCTTCGTGCGGACCTTCTCGACCACGGCGTCGGTGAACTCCGACGTCGTGGCGTGGCCGCCGAGGTCGACGGTCTTGGTGCCGGTCGCGGTCGTCTCGAGCACGGACTCGTAGATCGCGCGCGAGGCGCGGTCGGCGCCGTCGTAGCCCCTGGTCGCCGCGTACGACAACACGGAGCCGCAGGCCAGCAGCATCGCCATCGGGTTCGCGAGGTTCTTGCCCTGCAGCGAGGGCGCGGTCCCGTGCGGGGCCTCGGCCATCGCCACCTCGACGCCGTAGTCCTCGTCGAAGCTCAGCAGCACCGACTCGGCGCCGGCGATCGAGCCGAACATCGGCAGCACGAGGTCGCTCAGGCAGTCGCCGTCGCGGTTCAGTGCGGGGATCACGAGTGGTGAGTCGGCGGCCCCCGAGATCAGCCCGGCGTAGAGCGCGTCGATCAGCACGGGCTGGTACTGGACGGACGGATGGCGCTCGGCGGCCGCGTCGAGCTCCTCCTTGAGCATCCCCTCATAAACCGGGGAGACGGTCCACTTGGGCCCGCCGTAGACCTTCGCGCCCTGGATCCGCTCCGCGGTCCGGAACGCGTACTCGGCGACCGCGCGGCAGGTCCCGCGCGTGACCTTCTCGGTCCGGTAGGCGATCTCGCCGTCGCCTTCGCCCTCGCGCCACTGCTTGGCGCCGTAGGCGTCGTCGACCGCCATCCGGACCACGCTGATCGGGTGATAGACGCCCGACACCGGCCCGACGACCCCGGGGATCCGGCGCCCCGTGCGCACGATCACCTTGCCGTCGACCTCCTCGCGCAGGATGCGGTTCGGGGAGCCGACGTCGTCCTTGCCCTCGGGCGTGATCGTCGCGGCCTTCAGGCCGAAGCCGGCCTGCTTCATCGCGCGCGCGGCCTCGTGGACGATCTCGTTGCCGGTCTCCCGGCGCTTCTCCAGCGACAGGTCGAAGTACTCGAGCTCGAGCTCGATGCCGAGCAGGTCGGCGTCGAGCACGCGCACCGACTGCTCGAGCAGCTCCTGCCCGGTCTCGTCGCCCTCGAGGACGATGATCTTCAGCATGGCGGTGAGCCTAGCTTTCCGATCCGGCGAGCCCGAGCTCGGGAGCGTGGGGCTCCAGCGCGGCGACGACGAACGCGACGTGCTCGTCGAAGTCGACCCCGAGCTGCTCGGCGCCCTCGCGCAGCGCGGCGCGGTCGACGGCCGCGGCGAACGCGGGTGACTTCATCTTCTTCTTGACCGACTTGGGCGTGAGCCCGTGGATGCCCTGCGGGCGCACGTAGGCGCACGCCATCACGAACCCGGACAGCTCGTCGACCGCGTACAGGGTCTTCTCCATCGGCGTCTCGCGCGCGACCTCGAGGTAGTCGGCGTGCGAGGCGACCGCGCGGATCATGTCCTCCGGGAACCCGAGCCGCTCGAGCTCGGCGAGCGCGTAGCGGGGGTGGCCCGTGTGCAGGTCGGGATAGCGCTCGTAGTCGAGGTCGTGGAGCATGCCGACCATGCCCCAGCGCTCGGGGTCCTCGCCGTACTTCTCGGCGTAGGCGCGCATGCAGGCCTCGACGGCCAGCACGTGCCGGCGCAGGCTCTCGGACTCGGTCCACTCGCAGAAGAGGCTCCAGGCCTCGTCACGGGTCATGGGCAGCGTCATGCGAGTCGGTAGCCTAGCCGCCGCCCCTATGGAGAAGTTCGTGATCGAAGGCGGCGTGCCGCTGTCCGGCACCGTCGTGCCCGCCGGGAACAAGAACGCGGCGCTGCCGCTGCTGGCGTGCGCCCTGCTCACCTCGGAGGAGGTGACGCTGCACAACGTGCCGCGCATCCGCGACACCGAGGCGCTGCTCGAGCTGCTGGCCGACCTCGGCACGCGCGTCGAGTGGACGGACGACAACACCGTCGTCCTGTGCGCGGCCGACGTCAACAAGACGCACGTGGACGCCGACCTGGCCGAGCGCATCCGCGCGTCCTTCCTGGTCGCCGGCCCGCTGCTGGCGCGCTTCGGCTCGGCCGTGATGCCGCCGCCCGGCGGCGACGTGATCGGCCGCCGCCGCCTGGACCCGCACCTGGACGCCTTCCGCGCGCTGGGCGCGACCGTCGAGCACGGGCGCGACATCACCATCAACGCGCCCGGCGGCCTGGCGCCGTGCGACTTCTTCATGGATGAGCCGTCCGTGATGGGCACGGAGAACGCGCTGATGGCCGCCGCCGGGGTCGCGGGCACGACGATCATCCGCAACGCCGCCTGCGAGCCGCACGTGCAGGACGTGGCGCGGATGCTCAACAAGATGGGCGCCGCGATCGAGGGCATCGGCTCCAACGTGATGACCGTGCACGGCGTCACCACGCTCGGCGGCTGCGAGTACACGGTCTCGCCCGACCACATCGAGATCGGGTCGTTCATGGCGCTGGCCGGCGTGACCGGCGGCGAGATGGACATCCAGGGCTGCGTGAGCGAGGACCTGCGGATGATCCGGATGGCGTTCCGGCGGCTCGGGCTGGAGTCCGAGATGCGCGAGGACGGCACCTGCCACATCCCGGGCAACCAGAAGCTGAAGGTCATGCGCGACGCGGGCGACTACCAGTCCAAGATCGAGGACGGCCCGTGGCCGGCGTTCCCGGCCGACCTGACCTCGATCGCGGTCGCGCTCGCGACCCAGGCCGAAGGCTCGGTGCTGATCTTCGAGAAGATGTTCGAGAACCGCCTGTTCTTCGTGGACAAGCTGATCTCGATGGGCGCCGAGATCACGATCTGCGACCCGCACCGGGCGATCGTGATCGGCCCGCGCCGGCTGCGCGGTGCGCGCGTGTCCAGCCCGGACATCCGCGCCGGCATGGCGATGCTGATCGCCGCCGTGTGCGCGCAGGGCACGAGCGAGATCCACAACGTGCGCGACATCGACCGCGGCTACGAGCGGATCGACGAGCGCCTGCGGGAGCTGGGCGCGCGGATCGAGCGCGTCGCGGCATGATCCACCCGATCCCGTCCGGAACCCGGGACGTCCTCCCGGACGAGCTGCGCGAGCTGCGCGCGATCACGGACGGGATGCGGGCCGTCTTCCACGAGCGCGGCTACGGCGAGGTCGCGACGCCCGCGCTCGAGTACGAGGAGGTCCTCACGCGCGGCGACACCGCCGCCGCCGACCCCGCGTACCGGCTCTTCGACGAGCACGGCAACGTGCTCGTGCTGCGCAGCGACATGACGATCCCGATCGCCCGCGTGGTCGCCACCCGCTACCCGACGGCGCCCGTCCCGCTGCGGTTCTTCTACCTCCAGCACGCCTACCGCGCCGTGCGCCAGCACCGCGGCCAGCCGCGCGAGATCCTGCAGGCCGGGATCGAGCTCGTCGGCGCGCCCGGGCCCGAGGGCACGGCCGAGGCCGTGATCGTGCTGTGCGCGGCGCTCGACGCCACCGGGCTGACCGCCTACAAGGTCGGCCTGGGGGACGCGTCGCTGTTCGTGCGCGCGCTCGAGCGCGTCGGCGTGCCCGAGGGCGCGCGGCCGAAGATCCTGCACGAGCTGGCCACGCGCGACCTCGTCGGCCTCGAGCGCGAGCTCGAGGGCGTCGGCGCCGGCGAGCTGCTGGCGCTCGCGCGCACGCGCGGCGACGTCGGCGTGCTCGAGGGCGTCCCGGAGGCCGAGCCGCTGCGCGAGCTCTACCGCCAGCTGCCGGACGACGTGCGCCGGCGCGTGATCTTCGATCTCGGCCTGGTGCGCACGCTCGGCTACTACACGGGCGCGGTCTTCGAGGTCTACGACGCGGCGTTCGGCGCCCCGATCGGCGGCGGCGGGCGCTACGACGACCTGCTCGGGCGCTTCGGCCGCGAGCTGCCCGCCTGCGGCTGGGCGCTCGATGTCGAGCGCATCCACGCCGCCCGGCTGCAGGAGCCGGGCGCATGACTCGCCCTGCGGGCTCGCATGCGCTGACGGGAGCTCGCCTGGCGGCTCGCTCCCGGCGCGCGACAGGACGGAGGCTGACGTGAGGATCGCGGTTCCGCGCGGCGCGCTGTTCAAGGACACGCTGGACCTGCTCGACAAGCTCGGGATCGACACGAGCGAGGTCCGCGCCAACGACCGCAAGCTGCTCTTCGAGGAGGCGGGGATCATCACGATGCGCCCGTCGGACGTCCCGACCTACGTCGAGGCCGGCGCCGCTGACATCGGGATCACCGGCAAGGACGTCCTGGCCGAGCAGAGCGAGCGCGAGGTCTACGAGCTGCTCGACCTCGGCTTCGGGCCGTGCCGGATGGTGTTCGCCACCGTCGAGGGCGACGAGGACCCCGCGGCCGAGGCGCTGCGGCGCCTCGGCGTGATGCGGATCGCGACCAAGTACTCGCGGATCGCGGGCCGCTACTTCGAGCGCACGGGCCGCCAGGTCGAGCTCGTCGAGGTCAAGGGCTCGGTCGAGCTGGCGCCGCTGACCGGGATGGTGCACGGGATCGTCGACCTGACCGCGACCGGCACCACGCTGCGCGAGAACGGCCTCGTCATCCGCGAGGAGATCATGGCCTCGACCGCGCGGCTGATCGCCAACCCGGTCTCCTACCGCGTCAAGGCGGCGGAGATCGACGCCGTGCTGGAGCGCCTGCGTGCGGCTTGAGGACGCGGCGGCCCGGGCCGCCGAGATCCGCGCCCGCGTCCCGGCCGGGGCCGACGTGGCCGAGGACGTCGCGACGATCCTGCGTCATGTGGCCAAGGACGGCGACCTCGCCGTGCGCGAGCTCGAGGCGGAGTTCGGCGACGCGCGCGAGGAGCTGCGGGTGTCCGACGCCGAGCTGGAGCAAGCGCTGGCCGCGCTGGACGCCGGCGTGCGCGCCGGCCTGGAGCTGGCGATCGCCAACGTGCGCGCGGTGGCGGTCGCGGGCCTCGACGAGGACCGCGGCGTGCTGCTGCCGCAGGGCCAGACGGTCACGTTGCGCGAGATCCCGGTGCGGCGGGCGATGGTCTACGCGCCCAGCGGCCGCAACCCGTACCCGAGCACGGTCGTGATGGGCGCGGTCACCGCCCGCGCTGCCGGCGTGGACGAGGTCTACGTGGCGACCGCGCCGCACCCCGTGATCCTGGCCGCGGCGCGGCTGTGCGAGGTCGACGGCGTGTTCGCGGTCACCGGCGCGCAGGCCGTGGCCGCGTTCGCCTACGGCACGGAGTCGGTGCCGAAGGTCGACGTGATCGTCGGCCCCGGCAGCCTGTGGGTGCAGGAGGCCAAGCGGCAGGTGTCCGGTGTCGTCGGCATCGACGGCTTCAACGGCCCGTCGGACCTGACCGTGATCGCCACCGAGGGCGCGGACGTCGAGGCGCTGCGGCTCGACCTCGCCGCCCAGGCCGAGCACGGCGAGGGCTCGCTGACGGTCGCGGTCAGCACCGACCAGGCGATCCTGGACGGGCTCGAGGCGACCGAGAAGGTGCTGGCCGAGAGCGTCGAGGCCGCGCTCGCGTTCGCCGAGGCGCTCGCGCCCGAGCACCTGCAGCTCGCGGGCGCCGCCGCCGAGGCGCTCGCGCCGCGCGTGCGCTCCGCCGGCTGCCTGTTCGTGGGCTCGGACGCGGGCACCGCGTTCGGCGACTACGTCGCGGGTTCGAACCACACGCTGCCGACCGAGGGCGCCGCGCGCTTCGCGTCCGGCCTCAACGTCCGGCACTTCCGCCGCCGCATGGCCGAGGTCCGCCTGGACGGCGCCGCAGGCGCCCTGGCCGTCGCCGGCGTGCCGATCGCGGAGGCCGAAGGCTTCCCGGCCCACGCCGCCTCGATGCGCTTTCGTCAGAATCGATGACCGTGACCCGCACCGCCCAGCTCAGCCGCAAGACCGGCGAGACCGACGTCGCCCTGACGCTCGGCCTGTCCGGCGACGGCGGCGGCCGCCGCGACACCGGCGTCGGCTTCTTCGACCACATGCTCGACCTGCTCGCCCGCCACGGCCGGTTCGACCTCGACGTCAAGGTCACCGGCGACCTGCAGACGGGCTCGCACCATACGGTCGAGGACACGGGCATCGTGCTCGGGCAGGCGCTCGACCAGGCGCTCGGCGACCGCGCGGGGATCGTCCGCTACGGGCACGCGGTCGTGCCGATGGACGAGGCGCGCGCGGCCTGCGCGATCGACATCTCCGGGCGCCCGTACGCGCTCATCAGCGGCTTCGAGCGGCTGCCGGCCGGCCACATCAACGGCTTCGAGTACGAGGTGGCGGAAGAGTTCTTCCGCGCCTTCGCCTCCGCGGCGCGGCTGACGCTACACCTCGACCTGCAGGCGGGCACGAACGCCCACCACATGATCGAGGCGTGCTTCAAGGCACTCGCGCGCGCGCTGCGCGTCGCGGTGTCGATCGACCCGGAGGAGACCGGGGTGCCGTCGACCAAGGGAACACTGTCGTGATCGCGATCGCCGACTACGGGATGGGCAACCGCCGCAGCGTCGAGAAGGCGCTCGAGCACGTCGGCGCGCGGTCGGTCATCAGCGCCGACCACGACGTCATCCGCCGCGCGCACGCGATCATCCTGCCGGGCGTCGGCGCGTTCCCGGAGGCGATGCGCAACCTCGACCGCAGCGGGCTCGGCGAGGTGCTGATCGAGCGCGCGCAGGCGGGCGTCCCGCTGCTGGGGATCTGCCTCGGCATGCAGCTGCTGTTCGAGTCCTCGACCGAGCACGAGGGCGCCGAGGGCCTGGGCATCCTGCCCGGCCGGGTGACCGCGCTCGAGTCGCCGCGGCTGCCGCACATCGGCTGGAACCTCGTCACCTTCGAGCGCGAGGCGGCGCTGACCGAGGGCCTCGGCGAGGCCGCGGCCTTCTACCACGTGCACTCGTTCGCCTGCCGCCCCGAGGAGCCCGCCGACATCGTCGGCACCGCGGAGTACGGCGAGCGCTTCGTCTCGATCGTCGAGCGCGACAACGTCATGGCAGCACAGTTCCACCCCGAGAAGTCCTCGCGCGACGGGCTGCGCCTGCTGCGCAACTTCGCCACGCGCGCGGCGGTCGCCGTCGCATGATCCTCTACCCCGCGATCGACATCATGGACGGCCAGGCGGTGCGCCTGGTCGAGGGCCGTTTCGAGGACGCCACCACCTACCACGACGACCCGCTGGAGGCCGCGCGCTCCTGGGTCGACGCCGGCGCGCGCTTCCTGCACGTCGTCGACCTCGACGGCGCCCGCTCGGGCGAGCCGAAGTCGCTCGAGCACCTGCGCGCGATCGTCGCCGAGACCGGCGTCCCGGTCCAGTACGGCGGCGGCCTGCGGACGGTCGAGGCCGTCCGCGAGGCGCTCCGCGCCGGCGCCGAGCGCGCGATCATCGGCACCGCGGCCTTCCGCGACATCGACTTCCTCGACGACGTCGTGGCCGAGTTCGGGCCGCGCGTGGTCGTGGCCGTCGACGTCAAGAACGGCATGATCGCCACCGAGGGCTGGACGCAGACGACCGAGCTGCCGGCCACCGAGGCGATCAAGCGCCTGACGGGCCGCGGCGTGCGCTCGTTCATCTACACCGACGTCTCGCGCGACGGGATGCTGACCGGGCCCGACCTGGACGCGGTCAAGGAGATCGCGCGCGCCGTGCGCGGGCGCTTCATCTACTCGGGCGGGATCGGCTCGCTCGAGCACCTGCGCGCGCTGGCGCGGCTGCGCCAGGTCAACATGGCGGGCGTGATCGCCGGCAAGTCGCTCTACGAGAAGAAGTTCACGGTCGCGGAGGGTCAGGCCGCGCTCGACGACGTGTAGGGTCGGGGCGATGCGGAAGGCGCTGTTCCTCGCGGCCATGCTGGCCGTCCTTCTCCCTGCCACGGCTCGCGCCGACATCTTCGAAGGCTCCGCCACCGACGCCACGGGCGAGACGATCCCGGCGCGCGACATCACCGCGATCTCGGCCCGCTACGACGAGCCCGCGGGCGCGATCACGGCGACCGTGACGCTGGCCGCGCCCGCCGACGCGGACTCGGACGCGCTCGTGGCCGCGCTGCTGGAGCGCGGCTGCGGAGCGACGCCGCGCGCGGTGCTCGGCGGCACGCTGACCGGGACCACCGGGTCCTGGCAGACGGACACGATGGCCGAGTCCGAGCCGCTGACCCGCACCGGGACGGCGCCGACGGTGACGCTCTCGATCGCGGATCCGCGGCTGGCGAACAACGGCTACGACTGCCTGACCGTGGTCACCGCGACCGAGGCGGAGAGCCAGTACGACACGGCCTCGGTCCGGCTGCGCAACGTCACCCCGCCGCCCGCGCCGACCCCGGCGCCCACGGCCACGCCCACCCCGGCGCCGACCCCCGCCGGCCCGCCGCCGCTCGGCCCCTCGCCGCTGACCCGCGCCGAGAAGCTCGAGGCCGCGCTGGCCAAGTGCGCCAACGCCAAGTGCAAGCGCACGGCGCGCAAGCGCTACGGGCCGACCAAGCGCGAGCGCTACCGCGCCGCGCTGGACAAGTGCCGCAGCCAGTCGTGTGAGCGCCGCGCGAAGGCGCGCTTCCGCGGCGTCAAGCCGGCGCCAAAGCCGACCGGGCTGGAGCGCAAGCTGTTCGCCCGCTCGGAGTCGGACTTCATGGGCGTCTGCGGCGGCGTCTGCTGGGAGGCGCTGGCGTTCACCGACCGCCGCTACGTCTACGTCGGGCTGCCCGAGGGCGCCGGGATCCCGGACTGCCGGCGCGTCACCTACGACGCCGACAAGGGCACGGGCTGCGCGACCTACAAGGTCAAGGGCAAGACGCTGACGGTGGCCGGCAAGCGCTACACGATCGCCAAGCAGGCGCTCACGCGCGCGCCCGAGGGCGACGAGAAGAAGGGCGTAAAGCTGCCGCTGCAGGTCTTTCCGAAGGCCGGCGCGCGCTGGGAGGTGCCCGCGATCGAGGCGATCGAGGTCAACGGCAACCCGTTCGTGGGCGCGCAGTTCATCACCAAGAGCCTGCTGATGCTCAACCGCTCCGGCCAGTTCGTGCGCACGAGCGTCTCGTTCGGCTCCACCGCGCCGGGCGCGCCCGTGTCGGTCAACTTCGCGTCCGCCCCCAAGGACTCCAGGGGCACCTACGAGGTGCTGCCCGCGGGCACGATCCGGCTCGCGTTCGAGGACGGCCGCGTCGAGGTCGGCCCGGCGTTCTTCTGGGACTCCACCAAGGGCCGCGACCCCAACCGGGCGGGCCTGCACCTCGTCGACCGCACCTTCTTCGGCCCGCCTGAGGACTAGCCCTTGCACTACAAACGCGTCATCCCCTGCATGGACGTCGATGCCGGCCGCGTGGTCAAGGGCACGCGGTTCATCGACATCCGCGACGCCGGCGACCCCGTCGAGCTCGCCGCCCACTACGACGCCCAGGGCGCCGACGAGCTCGTGTTCCTGGACATCACGGCGACCTCGGACAAGCGCGCGACCGTCGTCGAGCTGGCGCGGCGCGCCGCCGACGACGTGTTCGTGCCGTTCACGATCGGCGGCGGCGTGCGGCAGGTGGCGGACGCCCACGACGTGCTCGACGCGGGCGCGGACAAGGTCTCGGTCAACTCGGCGGCGCTCGCGCGGCCGGAGCTGATCGACGAGCTCGCCCAGGTCTTCGGCGCGCAGTGCGTGGTGCTGGCGATCGACGCCAAGCGCCGCCCCGACGGCTCCTACGAGGCCTACGTGGCCGGCGGGCGCACCCCGACCGGGCGCGACGCGATCGCGTGGGCGCGCGAGGGCGTCGAGCGCGGCGCGGGGGAGATCCTGCTCACGAGCATGGACCGCGACGGCACCAAGGACGGCTACGAGCTGACGCTCACCAAGGCGATCAGTGAGGCCGTCGACGTCCCCGTGATCGCCTCGGGCGGCGTCGGCACGCCGCAGCACCTCGTGGAGGGACTGCAGGCCGGCGCGGACGCCGTCCTGGCCGCCTCGATCTTCCACTACGGCGAGTACACGATCCCCGAGGTCAAGGAGACCCTGCGCGCCGCGGGCTTCGCTATCCGCCCTTCTTCGGCCTGAGCGCGTACAGGCTCGAGTAGCCCGTCAGGTAGATCGTGCGCCCGTCGGTGATGACGGGGTTGAACGCGCCGCGGCCCATGTGGAAGACCTTGCGGCCCGTGCGCGCGCCGAGGCCGGTCGTGGTCTTCTTGCCGTAGTTGGAGAAGTAGACGATGTCGCCGATCACGGTCGCGCCGCCGGAGATCTTGCCGCCGTCGCGATAGGTCCAGCGGACCTTGCCCGTGCGCGCGTCGACGGCGTAGAAGTTCCCGTCGTAGGAGCCGAAGTAGACCGTCGGCTTGCCGCCCGGGACGTTCGCCACCGCCGGCGAGGAGTACACGTAGGAGCCCGTGCCCTTCGTCCAGGCCAGCTTGCCGTTGGCCGACGAGAACGAGTACATGCGCCCGTCCGTGTTGCCGACGTAGACGCGCCCGTAGGCGACCGCGGGCGTGGAGTAGAAGTTCCCGGCGCGCAGGCCGAACGCGCCGCCGCGCGTGCCCGTGCTCCAGACCTGGCGGCCCGTCGCCTGCCGGATCGCGTACACGCGGCCCGCGTAGTCGCCGAAGTAGAGCTTGCCGTCGGCCAGCGCGAGCCCGCTCTTGACCGCGCCCGCGGCCTGGAACTTCCAGCGCACCTGGCCGTCGCCGGCGCGGATGGAGTAGACCGTCCCGTTCTCCGAGCCGAGGTAGATGCGGTCGTTGTCGAAGATCGGCGAGGACTCGCTGCGCGAGGGCAGCAGCCGCTTCCAGAGGATCTTGCCCGTCTTGGCGTCGAGCGCGTAGATCGCGCCCGGCTTGCCCTTGCCGCGCGAGAGGATCGGTACGAACACGCGCCCGTTGCCGTACGCCGGCGAGGCGGCGGCGAGCACGCCGAGCTTGCGCTTCCAGACCGCCTTGCCGGTCTTCTTGTTGATGGCGTGCAGGGCGGCGTTGTTGCGCAGGATGAACAGCTTGCCCTCGGCCATCACGGGCGGGAACTCGAGCAGGATCGAGCCCGTGTAGCTCCACACGCGCCAGAACGGCGGCCGCAGCTTCTGCGAGGCCGGGAAGTACTTGCGCTTGTCCTTGGAGTAGCCGTAGGTCCCCCACACGAAGTTGCGCAGCGGGTCCTTCTTCTTGGAGCCCTTCTCGGGCTCTTCCGGGATCTCTTCGGGCACCGGCGTCACGGTCGGTTCTTCCTCGAACGCCACGTCGGGGTTGGAGACGTCCTGTGGCGGTCGCGTCAGCGCGAACACGGCGCCGGCGGCGACCAGCACCGCAAGCACCACACCGGCGCCCAGGAGCAGCTTCTTCCTGCGCGTCATGAGTCGAAGCAGGGTAGCCCGGCCCCTTAACGGAAAATCACGGCATGGATCTCCTGCGCGCGGCCCCCGGAGCCGACATCGTGCTCGCCGCCGTGGCGGGCGAGCCAGGCGTGCACGTGGTCGGCGGCGCCGTGCGCGACGCGCTGCGCGGCCAGGTGCCGCGCGAGCTCGACCTCGTCGTCGAGGGCGACGCGGTCGCGGTCGCGCGCCGCGCCGCCGAGCGCGTCGGCGGCACGCTGACCGTGCACGAGCGCTTCGGCACCGCGACCGTGCGCACCGGCGAGTTCGCGTTCGACCTGGCCGGTGCGCGCCGCGAGCGCTACCCGCGGCCGGGCGCGCTGCCCGAGGTCGAGCTCGGGGCAACGATCGCGGAGGACCTCGCGCGCCGCGACTTCTCCGTCAACGCGATGGCGGTCAGCCTGCACGATGGTTCGCGGACGAACTGGCCCGGGGCGCCCGAGGATCTCCAGGCGGGCGTGCTGCGCGTCCTGCACGAGCGGTCGTTCATCGACGACCCGACCCGGATGCTGCGGCTGGCGCGCTACGCCGGGCGGCTCGAGTTCCGGCCCGAGCCGGGCACGCGGGCGCTGATCGACCCCGCGCTGTTCGAGACGGTCAGCGGTGACCGGCTCGGCAACGAGCTGCGGCTGCTGCTGCACGAGCCGTTCGAGGCGCTGCGCGCGCTCGAGCGCTGGGAGCTGGGCTCCGCGCTCCTCGGCGAGGGCTTCGAGGTCACGTGGCTGGCCGAGCGGGCCTGGCCGGGGCTGCTGGCGCTCGCGGCCTGCTGCGTGCGGATCGACCCGGCGGCGCTCGCCGCCCGCCTCGACCATCTCGGCTTCTCGGGCAGAGACCGGGACGTGGTGGTGGCCGCGGCGAGCGGCTTCGAGCGTCTCCACGGTTCCTTGGACGTCGGCGACGCCGAGTTGTGGCGGCTCTTGCGCCGCGAGCGCCCCGAGACCGTCCAGTTGCTGGCCGCGGCGGGCGAGCGGGGCGCGCAGCGCTGGCTGGACCGCGTGCGCCACCGCAAGCTCGCGATCTCGGGCGACGACCTCGTGGCCGCGGGCCTGCGCGGCCCCGCGGTGGGGGAGGGGCTGGCGCGCGCGATGGTGGCCATGCTCGACGGCCGCGCGCCCGACCGCGAGTCCCAGCTGCGCGCGGCAATACCCTCATAGCCGTGAGCTTGCGCTGGGAGCAGGACCAGATCGTCGCCGAGCTGCCGCACGCGCGGGCGGTCTTCTCGACCGCGCGCGGGGGCGTGTCCACCGGCCCGTTCGCGTCGCTGAACCTCGGGCTGCTGACCGACGACGCGCCCGAGAACGTGGCCGAGAACCGGCGCCGGCTGGGCGAGATCGTCGGTCACCCGTGGCCGCGCTTCTGCTACGGCCGCCAGGTCCACGGGGCGACCGTCCGCCGCGCCACCGAGCCGCCGTCCGCCGAGCGCCCCTACACCGAGGAGGACGGCCAGGCGACCGCGCTCACCGACGCCGCCGCGATCGTCTTCGTCGCCGACTGCCTGCCGGTCCTGCTGGCCGCGCCAGGCGGCGTGGCCGCGCTGCACTGCGGCTGGCGGCCGCTGGCGGGCGGGATCGTCGACGAGGGCGTGCGGGCGCTGCGCGAGGTCGGCGGGGACGGCCCCGTGACGGCCGCGATCGGCCCGGGCGCGCGCGGCTGCTGCTACGAGGTCGGCGAGGAGGTCCACGCCCACTTCGCGGGCTTCGACGCGCGCCGCGGGCGCAACCTCGACCTGGCCGCGGTCGCCCGCGCGCAGCTGGAGGCGCACGGCATCGAGGTGCTGGACACGGAGCTGTGCACGATCTGCGACGAGCGCTTCTTCTCGCATCGCCGCGACAACGGCGTCACCGGCCGGCAGGCGGGGGTCATATGCCGCGCCTGATCACGGGGCTGGACGCCGCCCGCATCGCCGCCAACCTCGAGCGCGTCCGCGAGGCGATCGCCGGCGCCGGGCGCGACCCGGCCGAGGTCGCGGTCCTCGCCGCGGTCAAGTACGTCGCGCGCGAGGAGCTCGGCGTGCTCGGCGAGGCCGGGGTGACGCTGCTGGGCGAGAACCGCGCGCAGGAGCTCGAGGCCAAGGCCACCGCGCACCCCGAGTTCCGCTGGCACTTCATCGGCCAGCTGCAGTCGCGCAAGGTCAAGCAGATCCTCCCGCACGTCGAGCTCATCCACTCCGTCGCGTCGCGCTCCGCGCTGGCGCAGCTGGCCAAGCACGGGACGCCCGAGACCCGGATCCTGCTCGAGGTCAACGTGTCCGGGGAGGAGGGCAAGGCGGGGATCGCGCCCTCGGAGATCGCGAGCTATCTGGAGGAGTCGCCGGTCACCGTGACCGGCCTGATGACGATGCCGCCGTTCACCGACGATCCCGAGCAGAGCCGCCCGCATTTCGCGCGGCTGGCCGAGCTGGCGGCCGAGCACGGGCTGCGCGAGCTGTCGATGGGCACCTCGCAGGACTTCGCGGTGGCTGCAGCAGAAGGTGCAACGATCGTGCGAATCGGCACGATGCTCTATACGTAGAGTGAGCAGGGAAAGCTCTCCCTGCCGCGAACGACTGTCCCGACTATGTCCCTAGGCGATTCCCTCCGCAGAGTTGGTGTGTACTTCGGCCTCGCCGAGGACCGCGAGTACTACGACGACGAGCCGGAGTACCGCGAGCCGCGGGCACCCGAGCGCGAGACGGAGAGCCGTTACGAGGAGCGTCCGAACGTCCGCCGCCTGCAGTCGCGGCGCCGGCGCGACGAGATCGACGACATCTTCGGCGAGGACCCCGCCTCCGAGCGCCGCACGGCGCCGCTGCGCGCGGTCGGCGGGCGCGCCAACGGGCGCGGGGAGGTTCGCGTGCACCTCGTGGTTCCCAAATCCTTCAACGACGCGCAGGACGTCGCGGACAAGTTCAAGGACTCGATCCCGGTGATCATCAACCTGCAGAGCTCCGAGACCGACCTCTCGAAGCGCCTGATCGACTTCGCCTCCGGGCTCACGTACGCGCTCGACGGCGGGATGCAGCGGATCGCCGACAAGGTCTTCCTGCTCACGCCGCGCAACGTCGAGGTCTCGGCGGAGGAGCGCGCGGCGCTGATCGAGAAGGGCTTCTTCAACCAGTCCTAGATGCGCGTCGGCTTCATCGGGGCGGGCAACATGGCGGCCGCGCTGGCGCGCGGCTGGGGCGAGCCCGTGCTCTGCACGGACTCGGGCTCTGGGCGCGCGGCGCGCCTGGTGGAGGAGCTGGGCGGCGAGGCGCTGACCAACCGCGAGCTGGTCGAGCGCGCCGAGCTGGTGATCCTCGCCCACAAGCCCGGCCAGCTGCAGGAGGTCGCGGCCGAGATCTCAGAGCACGCCCGGGGGATCGTGGTCTCGATCCTGGCCCGCGCCACCGTCGCCGAGGTCCAGGCCGCCTACCCGCACGCCACGGTCTTCCGGGTCGAGCCCAACACGCCGGTCGAGCTGCGCCGCGGCGTGCTGGCCTTCGCCGCCTCCGACGCGCCCGGCGTGGACGAGGTCAAGGCGCTGTTCGCGCGCGTCGGGACCGTCGTCGAGATCCCGGAGAAGCTGATGGGCGTCGCCGGCGCGATCTCCGGCGTGGGGCCCGCGTACTGGGCGCTGTTCGCCGAGGCCTGGACGGACGCCGCGGTGCGCCACGGCATGCCCGCGGCCCAAGCCGCCACACTGGTACGGGAAACCATGGCCGGGACCGCTGAACTGCTTGGACGTACCGATACGCTCGCGCTGCGGCGCGGGGTGACCTCGCCCGGCGGGACGACCGCCCGCGGGCTGAACGCGCTCGAGCACGGCGGCGTCCGCGCCGCCCTCGCCGACGCGCTGGACGCGGTGGTGGAGGGCTGATGGAGGCGCGCGAGCAGATCGCCGACTTCCTGTCGGCGCTGATCACCGTCTACACGCTGATCATCTTCGCCTCGATCATCGTGTCGTGGGTGTTCACCTTCGGCGCGCGGGTCCCGTACTCGCGCCCGCTGAACGCCGTGCTGGACTTCCTGCGCGACGTCACGAACCCGTACCTGCGGATCTTCCGCCGCCTCGGGCTGCAGTTCGGGCCGATCGACTTCAGCCCGATCGTCGCGATCCTGGTGCTGCAGATCGGCGGCGGCATCATCGTGAACCTGATCGCCCCGTGAGTGCCCGTCAGACGACGCTCCGCACCGCCCTGGTGGCGGTGGCGGTCGTCGTCCTCGACCAGCTCACGAAGGCCCTCGTGCGCTCCGAGATCCCGCGCTTCGACTCGCGCGAGCTGTTCCTCGGGATCGAGCTCGTGCACACGCGCAACACCGGCGTGGCCTTCAGCATGTTCTCGGGCGGCGGGACGCTCGTGGTGATCATCGCGCTGCTGGCGCTGGCGGCGCTGCTGGTGTTCTTCTTCGCCAACATCCACCGCCGGCTCGTGTGGCTGCCGACCGGGCTGCTGATCGGCGGCGCCGCCGGCAACCTGATCGACCGCGTGCGCATCGGCGCGGTCACGGACTTCGTGAAGTTCCCGCACTTCCCCGCCTTCAACGTCGCCGACATGTGCATCACGTTCGGGGTGATCGCCCTGCTGTGGGTGCTGGAGAAGGCGAAGTGAGCGAGCGCCTGGACGTCTACCTCGCCCGCCGCGTCGGCTCGCGCTCGAAGGCGCAGAAGCTGATCGACGCGGGGCTCGTGCGCGTCGACGGCGTCCCGCGGCCCAAGCGCTACGTGCTCACGGGCGATGAGCACGTCGAGGTCGGCGAGCTCCCGGAGGCGCCCGCGGCCGAGGTCGAGCCGGCGCGCTTCAGCGTCGCGCTCGAGGACGAGCACCTGCTCGTGGTCGACAAGCCCCCGGGCGTCGTCGTGCACCCGGGGCGCGGCCACGCGCAGGGCACGCTCGTGCAGGCGCTGGAGGGCCGGGTCGCGGGCGGCCCGGACCCCGAGCGGCCCGGCGTCGTGCACCGGCTCGACCGCGACACCTCCGGCCTGCTCGTGCTGGCGCGCTCGGACGCGGTCCACGCCGCGCTGCAGGCCGCGCTGCGCGAGCGCCGGATCACGCGCGAGTACCTCGCGCTGGTCGAGGGCCGCCCGCCCGCGCGCCGCGGCACGATCGACGCCCCGCTCGGGCGCGACCGGCGCGTGCGCACGAAGATCTCCACCGACACGGACGACCCGCACCACGCGATCACCCACTTCGAGACCGAGCGCGCGCTGCCGCACGACACGCTGCTGCGGGTGCGGCTCGAGACCGGCCGCACGCACCAGATCCGCGCGCACCTGCTGGCCATCGGCCACCCCGTCGCCGGTGACCCCGAGTACGGCCACGCCGGCCGCCACGGGCTGCGGCGCCAGTTCCTGCACGCGGCGCGGCTGGCGTTCGAGCACCCCGTGACGGGCGACCCCGTGGAGGTGCGCTCGCCGCTGCCGGAGGACCTGGTCAGGGCCCTCCGGCAGGCGTCAGGGGAACGGGCCGGCCGATCGGTATAGGGGAATCCCGGCCGACCCGTCAGAACCTCCTAACGCAGGCTCCGGCAAAAGCTTTCTCTAAACTGTTGCCGTCCACGTAACCCGACCCCGGGTGCCGTGCGAGGCTCGCGGTTCCTGCCCGGCTGTTTTCGGCCGGGTCCGCCGAGTCCTCAGGCCCGGGTTGCACGTCAAATCGAACAAGGAGTTTCTCCACGATGGCCGAGATCGGTCTCAAGGAGCTGCTGGAGGCCGGGGTCCACTTCGGCCATCAGACGCGCCGCTGGAACCCGAAGATGCGCCGCTTCATCCACGGCGAGCGCGGCGGGATCTACATCATCGACCTGGTCAAGACGCAGACCCTGCTCGAGCAGGCGCAGCGCTTCGCCAAGGAAATCGCCCAGCGCGGTGGCACCGTGCTGTTCGTCGGCACCAAGAAGCAGGCCCGCGACGGGATCAAGGAGATCGCGTCCGAGGCCGGGATGCCGTACGTCAACCACCGCTGGCTCGGCGGCCTGCTGACGAACTACCAGACGATGGCCGCGCGCATCAAGCGCCTGCACGACCTCGAGCGCTACGCCGCCGAGGGCCAGCTGCAGCTGCTGCCGACGCGTGAGCGCCTGGCCGCCGAGGCCGACCTCGAGAAGCTGCAGGCCAACCTGGGCGGCGTGAAGAACATGACGCGCGTGCCCGACGCGATGTTCGTGATCGACCTCAAGACCGAGGCGATCGCGGTGCGCGAGGCGCAGCGGCTGCGGATCCCGATCATCGGCCTGGTCGACACCAACTGCGACCCCGACGGCATCGACTACGTGATCCCGGGCAACGACGACGCGATCCGCGCCTGCACGCTGATCACGCACGCGATCGGCGACGTCGTCCAGGAGGGCCGCCAGCGCTTCCGCCAGGAGGAGGAGCGCGCCAAGGCCGAGGCCGAGGAGCGCGCCCGCCGCGAGGCCGAGGAGCGCGCCCGCCGCGAGGCCGAGGAGCAGGCCGCCGCCGAGGCCGCCAAGCGCGCCGAGGCCGAGGCCGCGCTGACCCAGGCCGGCGAGGGCCAGCCGCGCGACGTGGCCGAGGCCGCCGTGGCCGAGGCCGCCCAGGCCGCGCCCGCGCGCGCCGAGGGCACCACCGACGCCGAGGCCGCCGCCGCCCAGGCGGCCGCCACCGAGCCGGCCGCCCCGGCCGACACGCCCGGCCCGAGCCGCGCCGAGGCGATCGAGGAGCCGCGCGCCAACGCCGACCGCGAGAAGGCCGCCGCCTCCCCGGCCGAGGAGCCCGCCGAGCAGCCCGCCGCCAAGGCCCCGGCCGAGCCCGCTCCGGAGCCCGGGCCCAGCGAGGTCGCCGAGGCCGCCGAGCAGGCCGCCCCCGCTGAGACGCCCGCGGAGCCCGCGGGCGATGTGACCGCCGACAAGACCAAGGACTGACGAAGTGACCACGCCCACGATTTCCGCCAAGCAGGTCGGCGAGCTGCGCAAGCTCACCGGCGCCGGCATGATGGAGTGCAAGAACGCGCTGACCGAGACCGGCGGTGACCTCGACGCTGCCGTCGAGCTGCTGCGCGTGCGCCTGGGCGACAAGGCGCTCAAGGTCGGCGGCCGCGAGGCCACCGAGGGCACGGTCGCCGCCTACATCCACTCCAACGGCAAGGTCGGCGTGCTCGTCGAGGTCGACTGCAACACCGACTTCGTCGCCCGCAACGAGGACTTCCAGAACTTCGCCCGCGAGGTCGCGATGCACATCGCCGCCTCGCCGCAGACGAAGTACGTGTCCGAGGACGACATCCCGCAGGAGGACAAGGAGGCCGAGCTGCGCGTGTTCGAGCAGCAGGCCGCCGACAAGCCCGAGCACATCCGCCCGAAGATCGCCGAGGGCAAGCTCAAGGCGTGGATGAAGGACGTCGTGCTGCTGCACCAGCCGCACGTCAACACGGACAAGTACGAGGGCAAGACGATCGAGGAGCTGCGGGCGAACCTCTCCGGCACGACCGGCGAGAACGTCGTCATCCGCCGCTTCGCCCGCTTCGCGGTGGGCGCTTGAGCGACCAGCCTGGCCCGAACGACAAGCCCGTCTTCAAACGGGTCCTGATCAAGCTGTCGGGCGAGGCCCTGATGGGCCCGCTCGAGTACGGGACGGACCCGGCCACGGTCGGGTCCATCGCCGACCAGCTCAAGGCCGTGCACGATCGCGGGGTCGAGATCGGGATCGTGCTCGGCGCGGGCAACATCTACCGCGGCCTCGCGCACGCCGCGGAGGGCATGGACCGCGCCACCGCGGACTACATGGGCATGCTCGCGATCGTGCTCAACGCGCTGACGCTCCAGGACGCGCTGGAGAAGCGCGGCGTGCACACGCGCGTGCAGTCGGCGATCACGATCTCCGAGGTCGCCGAGCCCTACATCCGCCGGCGCGCGATGCGCCACCTCGAGAAGAAGCGGATCGTGATCTTCGCGGCCGGCACCGGCAACCCGTTCATGACGTCCGACACCGCGGCGGCGCTGCGCGCGATCGAGATCCATGCCGAGGTGCTGCTGATGGCCAAGAACGGGGTCGAGGGGATCTACACCGCCGATCCGCGGACGGACCCGGACGCCGAGTTCATCCCGGAGATCACGGCGCGCGAGGCGCTGCAGCGCGACCTGAAGGTGATGGACGCCACGGCGTTCGCCCTTTGCATGGAGAACCACCTGCCTATCAATGTGTTCAACATGGCCGACGAGTCCAGTATCAACCGGATAATCTCCGGCGAACGCGTGGGAACGCTGGTGACGACATGATCGATGATCTGCTCCGAGACGCGCGTGAGCACATGGACAAGTCCGTGGAGGCGACGCGCCAGAAGTTCCAGTCCGTCCGTGCCGGGCGGGCGAGCCCGGCGTTGCTGGACCGCATCAACGTCGAGTACTACGGGACGGTCACGCCGCTGAAGCAGCTGTCGACGATCAACGCGCCCGAGCCGCGCCTGCTGACCGTCCAGCCCTACGACAAGGGCTCGATCAAGGCGATCGAGCGGGCGATCATGGAGTCCGACCTCGGGCTGACCCCGAACAACGACGGCTCGGTGATCCGCCTGCAGTTGCCCGAGCTGACCGAGGAGCGGCGCAAGCAGCTCGTCAAGGTCGTGCGGCAGCTGACCGAGGAAGGCAAGGTGGCGTTGCGCTCGATCCGGCGCGACACGATGCAAGACCTGAAGGAACTCAAGGAAGCCGGCGAGACCGGCGCCGACGACGAGCACCGCGCCGAAGAGGCCCTGCAGAAGCTCACCGACGAGAAGGTGAAGGAGCTCGACGCCCTCCTCAAGGGCAAGGAAGCCGAGATTCTCGAAGTGTGAGCGCGACGTACGTCGCCATCATCATGGATGGCAACGGGCGGTGGGCCCAACAGCACGGCGTCCCGGTCTCCGAAGGTCATAAAGCGGGTGCGGACACCGTCAAGGCGCGGCTCCGCGACGCCGTCGACCTCGGCATCCGCGAGCTGACGATCTACTCGTTCTCGACCGAGAACTGGTCGCGGCCGCAGGACGAGGTCGACGCGTTGATGGCGCTGTTCAGCGCCCGCATCATCGACGAGACGCCCGAGCTGCACGAGGAGGGCGTGCGGATGCGCTTCGTCGGCCGCCGCGAGGGCGTGCTGCCCGAGCTGATCGAGCAGATGGAGTGGGCGGAGGCCAAGACCGCCAACAACTCGCGGATCACGCTCTACGTCGCGTTCAACTACGGCGGGCGCGCGGAGATCCTCGACGCGGCCGAGCGCTACACGGGCGGCGGCGAGGAGGCGTTCCGCGCGCTGCTGTACGCGCCCGAGATGCACGATCCCGACCTGCTGATCCGCACGTCGGGCGAGCAGCGGATCTCCAACTACCTGCTGTGGCAGGCGGCCTACTCCGAGCTCCACTTCACCGACGTGCTGTGGCCGGACTTCTCGCGCGAGGACTTCGAGCTGGCCCTGTCGAGCTACGACGCCCGCGTGCGCCGCTTCGGAGGGCGCTGAGCGGTGGGCGGGGCTCGCTCACCGGCGCGCGAGCCGCGCAAGACCGGCACCTCGGATCTCGTCCCCCGCATCCTGGTCGCGATCCCCGCGATCGCGTTCGCGATCTTCATCATCTGGCAGGGCGGGTGGGTGTTCGCGGCCGGGATCGGCGCGCTGGCGCTGGTCTGCGTGCACGAGCTGACCGTGATGCTCGAGCGCGCGCGGCCCGTGCGGTTGGCGGCGATGCTGGCCGTGATCGGCCTGCTGGTCGCGGGCACGATCGGCGACGAGCGCCAGGTCATGCTCGCGCTGGTGGCGTCGATCCCCGTCGTGTTCGCGCTGGCGGTGCTGATGCCGCAGCGCGAGCGCATCACGGCCTCGATCGCGGCGACGCTGCTGATCATCGTCTGGATCGGCCTCGGCGTCGCGCACGCCGCGATGCTGCGCGGGCTCGAGCACGGCGTCGACCTCGTGGTGATGGTCCTGCTGGGCACGTTCTTCGGCGACACGTTCGCCTACCTCGGCGGGCGCTTGATCGGGCGCCGCAAGCTCGCGCCGCTGATCTCGCCCAACAAGACCTGGGAGGGCCTGCTGTGCGGGATCGTGGCCGGCACCCTGATCGCCTGGTACTGGACGCGCACCAGCGACGTGGAGTGGATCTCGGGCACCGACGCGCTGCTGCTCGGCCTGGCGATCGTGATCGCCGCGCCGATCGGCGACCTGTTCGAGTCGCTGATCAAGCGCGACATGGGCACCAAGGACACGGGCTCGCTCTTCGGCCCGCACGGCGGCGCCCTCGACCGCGTCGACGCGGCGCTGTTCGCGCTCGTCGCGGGCTACTACGTCTGGCTCGCCGTTTCCTAAACCCAACCTTAAGGGGACTGTCCCCTTTATGTTCGCTCCGCGGCCGGCCAGGTCGCGCGAACCGCGGTCGTGCGCGAAATCAACCTAAACGTAAGGTTAAGGGGACTGTCCCCTTTAGGTGGTTGCAATCGCGTCGGCGGGGCGGAATAGTCAGCGCGCATGAAAGCGATCTCGCTGGTCATGCTCGGCATCGTGCTGTTCCTCGCCGGCTGCGCTGTCAACTGGGTGCAGGACGCGGTCGCCCCGTGGGTGAACCTGGGGGAGGCGCAGATGGGCAGCCCGCTGCGCTTCGAGGCCGGTGACGGGCGCTACCGCGTGATCAGCTCGGGGCCGTCGCGACCGGCGATCGACCTCACGGTCTGTACGGCCCGCTTCGCCGACGGCAGCACGAAGCGGATGCTCGGCGGCTCGGGCGCCGTCAACGCGCGGGAGGCGCTCGGCGTCTCGCGCGTGCTCGAGTTCCGCGCGCAGCCGGGGTCGATGTGGCTGCTGTGCGAACACCGGATCCTGCGCGACTCGCGCTGGGGCCGCTTCCAGGTGGTCTCCGCAAGCGGGCCGGTCTCGAAGGCGGTGCTGGCCATGTTCGCGCTCAGCGGCCTGTCGCTGCTGTCGGGCGGGCTGTGGCTGACCCTGCAGGTCAGACGCGCGCGGCGCGCGGCGGCGTAAGCCTCAGCGGTCGAGCGTGGTGTCGGCGAAGGAGCGCGGGTCCTCGGCCGGCTCGAGGTGGGTGAAGACCGTGGCGTGGGGGATGCGGCGGCGCAGCTCGGCCTCGACGTCCTCGGCCAGGTCGTGGCCGCGCTGGACCGTCCAGGCGCCCGGGACCAGCACGTGCACGGAGATGAAGGCGCGCGACCCCGCCTGGCGCGTGCGGAGCGCGTGGAAGCGGACGCCGTCGCCCTCGAAGACCGCGAGCGCCTCGGCGATCTCGGCCTGCTCGGGCGCCTCGAGCCCGCGGTCCATCAGCCCGCCGACCGAGCGGCGGACGAGGCCGACGCCGGTGACGACGATGTTGCCCGCCACCGCGAGGGCGACCAGCGGGTCGAGCACGTTCCAGCCCGTGAGCGCGACCGCGGCGACCGCGGCCAGCACGCCGGCCGAGGTCCAGACGTCGGTCAGCAGGTGGCGCCCGTCGGCCTCGAGCGTGATCGAGCGCGCGCGGCGGCCGGCGCGCAGCAGCAGCAGGCCGACCGCGAGGTTGATGACCGAGGCCCCGGCCGAGACCGCGACGCCGACCCCGACGTCGTCGAGCGGCTGCGGGTCGAGCAGGCGGGGGAGCGCGGCCGCCGCGATCGTGATCGCGGCGGCGACGATCAGCGAGCCCTCGACGCCGGCCGCGAAGTACTCGGCCTTCGCGTGCCCGTAGGCGTGCTCCTCGTCGGCGGGCTTGACCGCCCAGCGCAGCGCCACCATGGCCACGACCGCGGCGACGAGGTTGACGACCGACTCGGCCGCGTCCGAGAGCAGGCCGACCGAGCCCGTGACCAGCCACGCGGCCGTCTTGAGCGCGATCGTGACGACCGCCGCGGCGATCGAGAGCCACAGCAGCCGGAAGAGCCGGCGTTGATCCATGCGACGGCCACGGTATCCACGCGGCGCCGCTCAGGCGGCGAAGGCCCGGCGGTACGCGGTCGGCGTGGTGCGGAGGTGGCGGTGGAAGTGCTTGCGCAGGTTGGCCGCGCTGCCGAACCCGCAGCGCAGCGCGATCTCCTCGACGCCGGCGTCGCTCGACTCGAGCGCGGCGCGCGCGGCGTCGACGCGCTGGGCGAGCAGCCAGCGCAGCACGGGCACGCCGGTCTCGGCCCGGAAGCGGCGCGCGAACGTGCGCTCGGAGACGTGCGCGTGCGCGGCCAGCGCGCGCACGGTCAGCGGCTCGTGCAGGCGCTCGAGCGCCCACGCGCGGGTGGCGGCCAGCGACCCGCCGGCGCGTTCCGGGACGGGCTGCTCGACGTACTGCGCCTGCCCGCCCTCGCGGTGGGGCGGGACGACGATCCGGCGCGCGATCCGGTTGGCCAGCGCGGCGCCGTGGTCGCGGCGCAGGATGTGCAGGCAGAGATCCAGGCCGGCGGCCACGCCGGCGGAGGTGAGGACGTCGCCCTCGTCGATGTAGAGCACGCCCGGCTCCACGCGCAGCTCGGGGTGGCGCTCGGCCAGCGCCGGGGCGTCGCGCCAGTGGGTGGTGACGCGGCGCCCGTCGAGCACGCCGGCGGCGGCCAGCGCGAACGCGCCGGTGCAGATCGAGACGATCCGCGCGCCGCGCGCGTGGGCGGCCCGCAGCGCGTCCAGCACGTCGGCCCCCAGCTCGCGCAGGTGCGGCTCGAAGCCCGGGACGAGCACGGTGTCGGCCGCGGCGAGCGCCTCCGGGCCGGCCTCGGCCACGACGGAGAAGCCCGCGCTGGTGGGCAGCGGCCCGGGCCGCTCGCCGCAGACCGTCAGCTCGTACGGCGCCTCGGGGTAGTTCGCGAAGACCTGCGCGGGGATCGCGAGGTCGAGCGGGACGACCGCGTCGAGCGCGAGCACCGCGATCTGGTGCGACATTGGCAGGATCGTAACGGACATTGTCATTCCCGCCACTCGCGGCGCGCGCGCCCCGGCGCGACGATGCCGGGCATGACGATCGAGATCCTGCTGTTCGACGGGTTCGACGACCTCGACGCGTTCGGGCCCTTCGAGGTGCTCAGCGAGGCGGGGCTGGACACGCGCTTCGTGACGATCGAGCCGCGCGACGCGGTGCGCTCGGCGCACGGCGCCACGGTGGTGCCGGAGGGCGTGCTGGGCGAGCCCGACCTGGTGGTCGTGCCCGGCGGCGGCTGGAACGACCGCTCCGGGCCCGGCGCCTACGCCGAGGCGCGCCGCGGGGCGATCACGCAGGCGCTGCGCCGCCGCCACGAGGCGGGCGGCCGGATCGCCTCGGTGTGCACGGGCGCGATGCTGCTGGCCGAGGCCGGGATCCTCGCCGGCCGCCCGGCGGTCACGCACCACAGCGCGCTCGAGGACCTCAAGGGCTTCGGCGCCGACGTGCAGGACGGCGCGCGGGTGGTCGACGACGGCGACATCCTGACCGCGGCCGGCGTGACGTCCGGCATCGACCTGGCGCTGCACATCGTGCGCACCGAGGTCGGCGAGGACGCCGCCCGCGCGGGGGCGCTCGAGATCGAGTGGCCGGCGGTCACCGCCACGCCCTGAGCGCCTCCAGCCACGGCAGCCAGCGCGGGTCCGGGCCGCGCTCGGGCCGCCAGCGCATCACCGTGCACGTGTAGCCGACCGCGAGCCCCGAGTCGACGTCGGCGAACGCGAGCCGCCCGCCCGCGCCCGCGTGGCCGAACGAGGACGGGGCGAGCATCGGGTTGCCGGGCCGCGGCAGCTCGAAGCCCAGCCCGAAGCGCGGCGCGTGGCCGTCGGGCGCGCCCGCGAGCGGGAGCCCGTCCGTGCGCGGCGCCCGCGCCCGCTCGACGGCGTCCGGCGAGAGCAGCCGGACGCCGTCGACCTCGCCCAGCAGCGCCGCGTACATGCGCGCCAGCGAGCGCGCGTCGGTGACCGCGTTCGCCGCCGGGACCTCGGCCGCGCGCGCCGCGCGCGTGCCGAACAGCCGCCCGAGCGGGAAGCCGTCGTCGAGCTGCTCCCAGACGCGCGGCTCGAGCGCCTCGGGCAGCCCGATCCACAGCTCGAGCCCGAGCGGCTCGGCGATCTCGGCGGCCACGAACGCGCCCACGCTGCGCCCCGACACGCGCCGGATCAGCTCGCCGGCCAGCCAGCCCCACGCCAGCGCGTGGTAGGCGACCGCGGTCCCGGGCTCCCAGCGCGGCCGCATCCGCGCCAGCGCGTTCACGCAGCGGTCCCAGTCGAGCGGGTCGGCGGGCACGAACCCGGCGAGCCCGGCGGTGTGGTCGAGCGCCTGCGCGACCGTGACCCGGCCCGTGAACTCGGGCCAGTAGTCCGACACGAGCGCGTCCAGGTCGAGCGCTCCGCGCTGCACGAGCCGGTGCGCGGCGACGGCGACGACGCCCTTCGTGCACGACATGACCGTCCCGATCGCGTCCGGGCGCCCGTTGGTGAGGTCGAGCACCAGCTGGCCGTCGCGGTAGACGGCCAGCTGCGCCGTCCCGGGATCGTCCGCGTGCGCGGCCGCGAACGCCTCCGCGACCGTCACGCGATCAGCGCGGCGAGCGCGTCCGGCCGGTCCATCGGCACGAACGCGTACGAGTCCTCGATCTCCACGAACCGCGAGTCGTCGAACTGCGCGGCGAGCCGCCGGCCCAGCTCGAGCGGGAAGCAGCGGTCCTCGGCGGCCCAGCCCACGACGACCTCGCCCTCGAAGCGGCGCAGCGACGGCGCCGCGTCCAGCAGCAGCGCCGGGTCCGCCCGGGCCACGAAATGGGCCGCGTCGCGCAGGATCTCGCGGTCCGACAGCGCCGGGCGCACCCAGCGCTCCAGCGCCTCGTCCGGCGCGCGCTTGCTCAGCCACCCGTAGGCGATCGGCAGCCGCCGCAGCGCGCCGATCCGCATCGGCGCGACCGCCGCCGCCAGCGCGGCCGGCGCCCGGCCGAGCGCGAACATGGGCTTGAACATCCACGGCGGGAAGACCTCGAACGCGTCGCAGTTGGTGAACACCAGCCGCGCGATCCGGTCGGTCGGGTGCGACGCCACCAGCAACTGCATCAGCGCCCCGCCCGTGTCGTTGCCCACGACCGTCAGCTCGCGCAGGTCGAGCGCCTCGATCAGCTCGGACACCATCTCGGTCACGCCCTGCGGCGTCAGCCGCGAGCGGTCGTCCACGGCCTGCGGGTGCGAGCCGAGCGGCAGCGTCGGCACCAGGCAGCGCCGCCCGCCGAGCCGCTCCACGACGGCGTCCCACAGGGAACCGTCGACCAGCGCGCCGTGCAGGAACAGGACCGGCGGCCCGTCGCCGCCCGTGTCGTGCAACACCATCGCGGCGAACCTTATCTGCGCCAAACACGGGCGCTGCCACAATGGGCCGACGTGAAGCGGGTTCTCATCCTGGGCTCGACGGGCTCGATCGGAACGCAGGCGCTCGACGTCATCAGCCGCGCCCCCGACGCCTTCGAGGTCGTGGGCCTGTCGGCAGGACGCGCGCACGAGCAGCTGGTGGCGCAGGCCGACCAGTACCGGGTCAGCCGGATCGCGCTCAGCGACGAGGACGCCGCCGCGCGCGCCGCCGAGCAGTGGACGGGCGGCGAGGTGCTGCGCGGCCCCGAGGGCTTGATCAGCCTGGTCGCCGAGTCCGGCGCCGACCTCGTGCTCAACGCGATCGTCGGCTCCGCGGGCCTCGGCCCGACGATCGTGGCCCTGACCGAGGGCATGGACGTCGCGCTGGCCAACAAGGAGTCGCTGGTCGTCGGCGGCGAGCTCGTGACCGCGCTCGCGGAGGCCACGGGCGCGCGGTTGATCCCGATCGACTCCGAGCACACCGCGCTGCACCACCTGCTCACGGGCGAGCCGCCCGGCGTGGTCGAGAAGCTCGTCATCACCGCCTCCGGCGGCCCGTTCCGCGGCCGCAAGGACCTGCACGACGTGACCGTCGAGCAGGCGCTGGACCACCCGACGTGGCGGATGGGCGGCAAGATCACGATCGACTCGGCGACGCTGATGAACAAGGGCCTGGAGGTGATGGAGGCCCACCACCTCTTCGGCACGCCCTACGAGCGCATCGACGTCGTCGTGCACCCGCAGTCGATCATCCACGCGCTCGTGCAGCTCTGCGACGGCTCGACCAAGGCGCACATGGGCTATCCGGACATGCGCGTGGCGATCGGCTACGCGCTGCACCACCCGGACCGCGCGGACCTGCCGATCGAGGCGCTGGACCTGATCAAGCTGCGCCAGCTGACGTTCGAGAAGCCCGACCTGCAGGCGTTCCCGTGCCTGCGGCTCGCGCGCGAGGCCGCCGTCGCCGGCGGGACCGCGCCGTGCGCGCTCAACGCCGCCAACGAGGTCGCCGTGCACGCCTTCCTCAACGGGCGGCTGACGTTCATGGGCATCCCGCAGGTCATCGAGGGCGTGCTCGAGCAGCTCGGCTCGCGGCGCGTGCACGACTTCGAGGCGCTCTACGTCACCGACTCCGAGGCGCGGGCGCTGGCCGACGAGCTGATCGGGAGCGTGCGCGCGTGAGCTGGCTGCTCGCGTTCCTGGGCTTCGCCGCGCTCGTGATCCTGCACGAGGCCGGCCACTTCTTCGCCGCCAAGGCGGTGGGGATGCGCGTGGAGCGCTTCTCGCTGTTCTTCCCGCCGCTGCTGGCGCGCGTCAAGCGCGGCGAGACCGAGTACGCCGTCGGCGCGATCCCGCTCGGCGGCTACGTGAAGATCACGGGCATGAACCCGGCGGAGGAGATCCCGCCGGAGCACGCCCACCGCGCCTACTACCGCCAGCCCGTGTGGAAGCGGGTCTTCGTGATCGTCGCCGGGCCGGTGGTCAACATCGTGCTCGCGTTCCTGATCATCGCCGCGATCTTCATGAGCGAGGGCACGGTCGAGCCGCCGCCCGTGGTCGGCAAGATCGAGGCCGGCTCGCCCGCCGCAAAGGTGCTCGAGCCCGGCGACGTGATCCTCGCCGTCGACGGCAAGCCGCCGGCGGGGGAGACCTACCGCGAGCAGCTCGACTCGATCGGCAAGGTGATCGCCGCGCACAAGGGCACCGAGGTCGCGATCACCGTCCGCCGCGACGGCGCCGAGCAGACCGTCCGCGGGCGCACGTTCTACGACGCCGAGCTCAAGCGCCACCGCTTCGGCTTCGCCTACGACACCGAGGCCAGCGCCGTGCCCGCCGGCCCGCTGCGGGCGTCCGGCCTCGCGCTCAGCCAGATGTGGCAGGTGACCTCGACCACGGTCAGCCACATCGTGCAGATCTTCGTGCCCGAGAAGCGCGAGCAGCTGGGCAGCGTCGTCGGCGGCTACGAGTCCACGCGCCAGGCGATCCAGGTCGACGGCACGACCGCGCTGATGATCCTGGCGCTGATCAGCCTCTCGCTCGGCGTCATCAACCTGTTCCCGTTCCTGCCGCTCGACGGCGGGCACATCTTCTGGGCGCTGGCCGAGAAGGTCCGCGGCAAGGCGATCCCCTTCAGCGTCATGGAGCGCGCCGGGTTCGTCGGCTTCGCGCTGGTGATCATGCTCTTCCTGGTCGGGTTGACGAACGACATCGACCGCATCGCCAACGGCGAGTTCCGCTTCCGGTAGCGCGACGGTTGAGAACGCGTCAACGGCCGGCCGCGCAGTACTGCCGCGGCCGGCCGGAGAATTCGATCTTCCGGGACGGCGCCCGGCGGCGCGACCGTGATGGCCCCCGAAGCGAACGGGGGTTGTCCCCACCGTCAGGTCTCGTCGAGCATGCGCGCGACGCTGCGCATCACGCGGGCGGCGGCGGCGAGCTCCTCGGGCGAGTGCTCCGCCAGGCCCGCCCGCCAGCGCTCGAGGAACACGGCGCGGCGCTCGGCGAGGCGCTTGCGGCCCTCGTCGGTGAGCGCGACGATCACCTGGCGGCGGTCGGTCGCGCTGCGCCGGCGCTCGACCATCCCGCCCTGCTCGAGCTTGTCGAGCATCGCGGTCACCGAGGCCGGGCTCATCTCGGCCTGCTTGGCGAGCCAGCCCGCGGTGACCTCCTCGTCGCGGTCGAGCGCGAGCAGGGCGCGGACCTGGCCGTGGGTGAGGTCGCCGGGGCGCTGCGGGTCGCGCCCGCGCAGGCGGCGCTCGGCGCCCATCAGCTCCACGAAGGCGGTGCGGAGGTCGTCGAGCTCGCTCATGCCATCGCCTCCGCGGGCTCGGGCGCGTGGGAGCGGCGCCGCTCGACGAGCGCGAGCACGATCGTCGGCAGCAGCGCGACGACGCTGATCGCGACGACCCAGCCGTAGGTGTGCGCGAACGCGGGGGCGGCCGCCTCCGGGGTGGCGCCGGTGATGCCGTTCTGGAGCACGACCACGAGGATGGCGGTGCCGATCGAGCCGCCGACGCGCTGGAGCACGTTCAGCTGCGGCGTCGCGTCGTGGACCTGCTCGGGGCGCAGGGCGGCGAAGGCCGAGGTCATCGCCGGCATCATCGCCATGCCGATGCCGAGGCCGCGCACGACCATCGCGGCGCCGAGCAGCCAGTAGGAAGTGGTGGCCTCGATGAGCATGAAGGGGATCGTGGCGACGATCATGATCACGCCGCCGATCAGCGCGGTCAGGCCGCCGCCGATGCGCTCGGTCGCGCGGCCGGAGATGGCCATCGCGAGCGCGGTGCCGAGGCCCTGCGGGATCAGCAGCAGGCCGGTGGTGACGGCGTCCTCGCCGCGCACGAGCTGGAAGTAGAGCGGGAGCAGGACCATCGCGCCGAACAGCGCGGCGCCGAGCGCGAACGTCGACACGGACGCGGCCGCGAACGCCTTGTTGGCGTACAGGCGGACGTCGAGCAGCGGGTAGTCGATGCGCAGCGCGCGCAGCACGAAGGCGGTCACGAGCGCGAAGCCGCCGACCGTGGGGACCAGCGCCTGGGGGGCGGTGAAGGAGTGCAGCGTGCCGGCCTCGGAGAGGCCGAAGGTGATGCCGACGAGGCCGGCGGCGACGAGCCCGAGGCCGAGCGCGTCCAGGCGGCCGGCGGCGCCGGGCTCGATCGTGTCGCGGGGGAGCAGGCGCCAGGCGGCGGCGACCGCGGCCAGGCCGACCGGGATGTTGACGAAGAAGATCCACTGCCAGCCGACGTGCTCGACGAGCAGGCCGCCGATCGTGGGGCCGAAGACGGGGGCGAGGATGACGGGGATGCCGATCGCGGTCATCACGCGCGCCATGTTGCCGGGGCCGGCGGCCCTGACGAGCGCGATCTGGCCGACGGGGACGAGCATGCCGCCGGCGAGGCCCTGCAGCACACGGGCGGCGACCAGCGACTCGAGCGACCAGGCGAAGCCGCAGAGCGCGGAGCCGAGCGTGAAGAGCGCCAGCGCGGCGATGTAGAGCGGGCGGGCGCCGAAGCGGGCCGCGGCCCAGCCCGAGACGGGGATGACCGCCGCGAGGGCGAGCATGTACGAGGTGACGACCCATTGCACCTCGTCAAGAGAGGCGTCGAGCTGGACGGCGAGCGTGTCGAGCGCGACGTTGACGATCGTGGTGGAGAGGACCGACATGATCGTGCCGAGCACGACCGCGACGGCGATCTTGCGGACGTGGGGTTCAAGGTGACGTGTCATGATGTTCTGCTCCGAAAGTTTAGCCACCTAATCTTTCGGCATCAAGAGGTTTGTGCTTGAGCCCGACTTCTAGACTTGTTCGCCAATGGCTTCGCAGCGCTCAGTGAACGTCGGAGGCGTCCAGATCGGCGGCGGCGCCCCGGTCGTGGTGCAGACCATGACCAAGACCGAGACCGCCAATCTGCAGGCGACGATGGATCAGATCCGGCGCGTCGCCGAGGCCGGGGCCGACCTCGTGCGCGTCGCCGTCCCGCGCGAGAAGGACATCGAGGCGCTCAAGACGATCGTCGTCGAGTCGCCGATCCCGGTGATCGCCGACATCCACTTCAACCACACGCTGGCGCTGAAGGCGATCGACGCGGGCGCGCACTGCATCCGCCTGAACCCGGGCAACATCGGCGGGCCCGAGAAGGTCGCCGAGGTCGCCGACCGGGCGCGCGCGGCCGGCACCCCGATGCGGATCGGCGTCAACTCCGGCTCGCTGCCCAAGCACCTGCACGAGCTCGAGTTCGAGAACCCCGTCGAGGCGCTCGTCCAAGCCGCGGTCGAGTTCGTCGAGCTCATGGAGCGCCTGCAGTTCACGGACTTCAAGGTCTCGATCAAGTCCACCTCGGTCCCGAACACGATCGCCGCCAACCGCGCGCTGAGCGAGCGCATCCCGTACCCGCTGCACCTCGGCGTCACCGAGGCCGGCACCAAGTGGTCGGGCTCGCTGAAGTCCGCCGTCGGCCTCGGCACGCTGCTCGCCGACGGCATCGGCGACACGATCCGGATCTCGCTCTCGACCTTCCACGCCGAGGAGGAGGTCAAGGTCGCCTGGGAGATCCTCAAGGCGCTCAAGCTGCGCGAGCGCGGCCCGGTCCTGATCGCCTGCCCGACCTGCGGGCGCCTCCAGTTCGACATGGACAGCGTCGTCGCCGAGGTCGAGCGCCGCCTGGCCGCCTACGACGACCCGATCGAGGTCTCCGTCCTCGGCTGCGCCGTCAACGGCATCGGCGAGGCCCGCCACGCCGACTTCGGCATCACCGGCGCCAAGGACATGGGGATGATCTACTCCAAGGGCAAGCCCCTGAAGAAGGTCAAGACCGAGCACCTCGTCGACGAGCTCTTCGCCGAGATCGACAAGTACTACGCCGCCGGCAAGAAGCTCACGATCGACGACGCCGCCGCCGCCGAGGCCGCCGCCTGGCTCGCCGAGGAGGAGGACGCCACGGCCATGACCCCCGAGCGCCTCGCGATGCTCGAGGCCGAGAAGGCGCGCCAGGACGCCGACGCGATCGACGAGGCGCTCTCGCCCGTCGCCGGCCGCCGCTTCACCCGCGCGTAGCCGCGCGCCGCTGCGGCGCGCCCTCGTGGCGCGGCCCTCGCCGCGCCGCTCAGCGGCGGCGGCCGCAGGCCGGGCGGTCGGAGGCGTCGCGGATCGCGCGGTAGCGGCCCTTGGCCTGGCGGGTGCGCATGACGTAGACGTTGCCCTCGGCGGCCAGGGTGCCGGTGCGGGTGTGCCAGGCGATCACGCCGCGGCCGTCCGGGGCGGCGGCGACCTTCGGGGCCTCGGGCTGGAGGGCCTTGTTGCGGGTGCGGTAGAGGGTCGTCGTGCGGCCGAACCACTGCTTGGAGCGCGGGCCGGTGCGGGCGTACTGGATGCACTCTCCGCCGCGGTGGTCGCGGGCGGCGGTCGCGAGGTGCAGGCGGCCGCGGGCGTCCTGGGCGAGGTCGGCGGTGGGCCACCAGTGGAAGGCGGCGCCGGACTGGCCGAGCGCGTCGGCGCCGAGCGTGCGCGGGGCGCGCCAGCGCAGGCGCCGGGTGTCGAAGGAGCGGATCGCGAACGGCGCCTTGCGGTCGAGGATCTCCTCGGTGTTGGTGCGGTCCTCGAGCAGGAAGACGCCGCGCGGGCCGGCCGCGAGCACCGGGTTGTCGTGGCCGCGCAGCGTGCCGCGCCGGGGCCAGGCGTTCGGGTCCAGCGGGTCGCCGCCGGTGAAGACGCTCCACTCCGTGCCGCGGCCCGACTCGGCGACGGTCAGCATGCGCCCGCCGCCGAAGACCGCCAGGTCGTAGCTCGGCGCGAGGTCGGCGGAAGCGCTGTTGAGCGCGAGCACCCGCGGGTCGGCGCCGGCGAACGGCGAGCGCCAGAGGCGCGTGCCCTCACGGGTGAGCCCGAGCGTGATCGCGCCCTGCCCGTCCGGGCTCAGCCCCGCGGGTGCCGCGCCGTCCTGGCCGGTGGCCAGCACCCGCGGCCCGGCGAACGTGGCGCCGCCGTCAGCGGACGCGGCGACCCAGAGCGCCTCGGAATCGGCCGCCAGGATGATCAGGGCGCCGTCCGCGCGCTGCTCGATCTTCACGCTGCCCGGATGGCGCGGCAGCGGCAGCACGACCCGCACATCACACGCCGCCGCGCCGCGCGGCAGCCGGCAGTACGTCACCGAGTGCGCGGTCGCGTTGCGGACGTCGAGCGACCGGTAGGCGATGTGGGCGGTGCCGGCGGCGTCCACGACCAGGCTCGGGCCCCGGCCGGGCCCCAGGTCGATCGGCGCCTGCGCGCCCGCCGGGGCGGCGAGCGCCGCCGCAGCGGCCAGGGCAAGGACGAGCGTACGCAGCACGGCGGCAATCCTGACCAAGAGGTGGCGGTTCGGCATGGGCCTCAAGCCCCAACTTCGCGCGTGGGTCCACACAACACGGCGTAGTGCACGGTGAACCATTTCTCGCCCCCCGCGGGTGTCACTTTGTAGACCGCAGCGCGCAGCGCCCACTTCGCGCTCGCCGCCAGCCGCGCCCCCACAGACGAGGCGAAAAAGGCGTGATGCTCGCGCGGCAGCGGATCGCCGAGCTCGCCCAGCACCCGCAGCCCGGCGCCCGCCACCAGCGCGCGGACCGCCGCGCGGTCGAACGCGTGCAGGTGCCCGATCCGCTCGGCCTCGGCGCGCTTGGCCGGCCGCCGCGCGGAGCGGTTGCCCTCCAGCGGCACCTCGACCAGCACCCGCCGCGCCACCCGCGCCGCCTCGGCCAGCAGCGGCGCCGGGTCCGGCACGTGCTCGAGCACGTGCGAGAGCACCGCCAGCTCGTAGGCGCCGTCCGCGGCGGGCACGTGCGCCCCGTCGAACGCCTCCAGCCGCCTGGCGCGGGGAATGCCGCGCGCCCGCGCGAGCTCGATCGCCGGCTCGGACAGCTCGAAGCCGTCGAACGTGGCCTGCGGCCACGCGCGCGCCAGCTCGGCCAGCAGCGCCCCCTCGCCGCAGCCGATCTCGACCACGCTCCGCGGCGCGCCGCACAGCGCGACCGCGTGCGCGGCCTTCGTGCGCGCGCCCAGCTCGCGCCAGCGCCCGAGCTTGAGGCTGAGCTCCCGGTCGGCGAGCGAGTAGCCCGCGGTGTAGAAGGCGGCCGGATCGGTCATCGCGCCAGCGACGCCTTGTAGGGGCTCTTCTCGCGCTGCCCGAGATCGATGATCCGCGACAGCCGCGGCGCGGGGTCCGGGTCCTCGAGCGTCGGCCGCGGCGTCCAGCGGTAGCGGTACGCCGCGCCCGGCGTGACCGCGATCCGCCGGGTCCAGACGCCGTCGGCGCCCGTGCGCACCGTCACGAGCTCGCGGAACTCCTTCGCGCCCCGCGGCCGCACGAGCACGTCGACCGTGCGCAGCGCGTCGGGCCGCACGTGCCCCCACAGCCGCCGCTCCGGCTCGTCGAGCACGAACGGCGCCGGCATCGTCGCCATGACCGGCTTGGGCTTGCCCGAGTTGAATCGCAGCCCGGTCTGCCAGCCCGAGTAGCGCTTCGTGCCCGGCCCGCGGTCCACGACCGGCTCGTCGTCCCACTGGTAGAAGGACAGCCCCCGCGCCCGGTAGCGCCACGCCAGGTAGGCCGCCTGCTGCAGGTAGCGCGTCTGCAGCGACAGCGAGATCCCGACCGCCGGATCGGGCGGGTTGGTCTGGTAGCCGAACTCGGTCAGGTGCAGGTCCGGCCCGACCCGCAGCCGGCGCGCCGACCGCAGCCGCCGCAGGAGATCCTTCAGGCGCTCGATGTCGGCGAACTGCGCCTCGTCGAGGTCCGGGTTGGGCGCGTCGGGCGCCAGCAGCTGCGGGTGCGGGTGGTAGCCGAACGAGTCCGCGTGCACGCTGCGGAAGCCGCGGCAGCGGCCCGTCCGCACCGGCCGTTGCCGCTCGTCCACGCACGCCAGCTCGCGCAGGAAGCGCAGCGGCTTGACCGGCGTGTTGACGCTGCGCGGGTCGTTGCCGACCGGCGCCAGCTCGCCCACGACGATCTCGGCGCCCGGGTCGGCCGCGCGCACCTCGGGTACCGCCGCCCGCACGAGCTCGCGGTACAGGTGCGGCGACGCCGGCGTGCAGCTGCGCCCGCGGCAGTCCCACTGGGGCTGCAGCCAGCCGTGCTGGTTGGGCTCGTTCCACAGCAGGTAGCGGTCGACCTCGTCGCGGTAGCGCGTGGCCACCGCCCGCGCGAACGCCGCGTAGTGGCGCGGCGCGGGCTTGTAGCGCGGGTTGCGCCGCCGCGGGCTGCTGCTGGCCCACAGCGGCCCGGGCCCGGTGATCGTGAGCATCACGCGCATCCCGTGCGAGCGCACGAGCGCGACCGCGCCGTCCAGCCGCGCCCACTTGTAGCGGCGCTCCTCGTGGTCGCGGGCGTCGAAGTGCGACGGCCGCCGCGCGGGCGCGATCTCCCACCAGCGCGCGTGGATGCGCACGACGTCGACCCCCAGCTCGCGCCACGCGGCCACGGCCCCGGGCGCGAGGTGGGGGTTGGAGAGCAGCAGGCCCTCGTCCTCCATCCCGAACTCGAAGTCGGCGCGGGCGGGCGCGGCGAGCACGAGCAGGAAGAGCAGGACGAGGACCGTTCTCACTTCGGCGCGACCTGCGCCTGGCGCGAGACGAGCCCGTTCCAGCGCAGCCGCCAGATCCCGCCCGTGTTCGGCACCTTGGCGGTGAAGGTCCCGTTGGCCGAGGTCACGCTCGCGGTCGTGACGGTCTGGAACGCCGCGCCGGCCGCGGCCGCGCGCTGGATCTCGACCGTCTGCGGCGTGCCGTTCTCCGCCGGGCGCAGCTGGCCGTAGACCGTCAGCTCCGAGCCGCGCCCGGAGACCCAGATCGGCAGCCGGTAGGCGGCGTAGGCGGGCTTGCGCGTGCCGTTGAGCAGCTTCAGGCCCATCTGGAAGCCCGAGCCGATGTTGGCGTCGTCGACGATCTTGTACTGGGCGACCGTGCGCACGCGGTTGTTCTTGTAGGCGATCCAGTCGGACTGGTTGATGTACTCGGCCTGCTGCTCGTCCGTGACGCCGAAGATCAGGTCCGGCTTGGTCTGCCAGCCGTGCTCGGTGTAGTGGACGGGCAGGCGCTTCGGGATCCGCTTCGCCCGCGCCGCGCGGTCCAGCAGCCGCGTCAGCCGCGACGCCGAGCCGATCGTGATCTCGCCCCGGTTGACCCGCGACAGCGGCGGGCGCGAGCCGCCGCGCGTGTACGGGTGGTGCGCGTAGCCCGTGACCCGCAGGCGCTTGTAGTTGCCGCAGCGCTGGTCGCGCGCCTCGGCGCCCGTCAGCCGCTTGCCCGACGTCTTCAGGCAGAACACGCCGCGCAGGAACGTCTCCGGCGAGGTCTTGGTGATCCGCTTCGCGCAGCGGCGCGGGACCCGCAGCGAGCGCTGAGCGCTGCAGCCGGACGGGTCGTCGCCCAGCGGCGCGGTCTCACCGAGCCAGATCTCAGCGTCGCGGTGGCCCGTGCCGCGCAGGCCGGCGATCGCCGAGCTGGCGAGCGAGCGGTACAGCGAGGCCGACCGCTGGACGGCCTTGGAGCCCACGACCTCGTACTGCGGCGACAGCCACGAGCGCAGGTTCGGCTCGTTCCAGATCGACCACATCTTCACGGTCGGATAGCGCTTGCCCAGTGCACGCACGAACGCGCCGAACTGCTTGGGGTCGGGCTTGCAGACGCGCCGGTTCTTGACCGACCCGCCGCAGCGCGAAGCCCAGGCCGGGATCGGCCCGGTCGGCGTCAGCAGCACCTGCATGCCGCGCTGCTGGGCGCCGGCGACGAAGGAGTCGAGCATCGCGAACGCTCCGGCGGGATAGGCCGCCGGGTCCTTGCCGTTGAACTTGCGCGGGCGGCGCTTGGAGTTCGGCGACGGCGCGAAGCGCGCCCAGATCACGTTGGCGCGGATCACGTCCGCGCCGAGGGACTTCGCCTCGTCGAGCGCCTGGGCCTGCACCGCCGGGCCGGACTCGAGCATCAGCGTCTCGTCCTCGATCAAGGACAGCTGTTCGGGCGCGGCCAGGGCCGGGGCGGTGGGCAGCGCGGCGCACAGCGCGGCAGCGGCGAGCGCGCGCCGGGCGCGGCGTCGGGACGTCTCAGTCATCAAGGACATTCCAACGCCGCGACCGGACGGCAGTTGCGGTGCGGGAGCTACTTTGCAGCCGCGTACAGCTCGGCGACCTTGCTCCAGTTGACGACGTTCCAGAACGCGTCGAGGTAGTCAGGGCGCCGGTTCTGGTACTTGAGGTAGTAGGCGTGCTCCCAGACGTCCGCGCCCAGCAGCGGCGTCTGGCCGGAGGACAGCGGCGTGTCCTGGTTGGGCGTGCTCGTGACCGCCAGGCCCGAGCCGTCGTAGACCAGCCAGGCCCAGCCCGAGCCGAACTGGTTGACGCCGGCCTCCTTGAACTTGGCCTTGAACTCGTCGAAGGAGCCGAAGGCCGCGTTGATGGCCTCGGCCAGCTCCCCGCTGGGCTCGCCCCCGCCGTCCGGCGACAGCAGCTCCCAGAAGAGGCTGTGGTTGTAGTGCCCGCCGCCGTTGTTGCGGACGGCCTTCTGCTTGTCGGCGGGCAGCTTGTCGAGGTTCTTGAGGACCTCCTCGATCGGCTTGCCGTCGAACTCGGTGCCCTCGAGCGCCGCGTTGGCCTTGTCGACGTACGCCTGGTGGTGCTTGTCGTGGTGCACGCGCATCGTCGCCTCGTCGATGTGCGGCTCGAGCGCGGCGTAGTCGTACGGGAGCGGCGGAACTTCGTAAGCCATGCTGGCCTCCAAGTGTCTGCGGTGTTTCGAACCCCTCGCCGAAGCGTTCTATCACCCCGGACGCGAGAAGCCCGCGCTCGTCTAGGCTTCGCGCCCCGATGACGCGTCTGAGCCAGTACTTCCTCCCGACCGAGAAGCAGCCCCCCGCCGACGCCGAGGCGCTCTCGCACAAGCTGCTCGTCCGTGCCGGCATGATCCGGCAGGTCGGAGCCGGGCTGTGGAGCTGGCTGCCGGCCGGCTACCGCGTGCACCAGAAGGCCGTCCAGATCGTGCGCGAGGAGCTCGACGCGATCGGCGCCCAGGAGATGCTGATGCCGGTCCTGAACCCGGCCGACATCTGGCAGCGCTCCGGCCGCTACGACGCGATCGGCGGCGAGCTGTTCCGGCTGAAGGACCGCAAGGGCGCCGACATGGTGCTGGCGATGACCCACGAGGAGGTCGTCACCACCCACGTCGCGCAGGTCGTGCGCTCCTACCGCGACCTGCCGCTGATCCTCTACCACTTCCAGGTCAAGGAGCGCGACGAGCCGCGCCCGCGCGCCGGCGTGCTGCGTACGCGCGAGTTCGTCATGAAGGACTCCTACACCTTCGACCGCGACGCGGAGGGCCTGGAGATCGGCTACGAGAAGCACCGCCAGGCCTACGACCGGATCTTCGACCGCTGCGGGCTCGAGTGGTACCGGGTCGAGTCCGACGTGGGGATGATGGGCGGGACGGGCGCGCACGAGTACATGGCGCCCTGCCCGGCGGGCGAGAACGACGTCGCGCTGGCCCCGGGCTACGCGGCCAACGTCGAGGTCGCCAGCGCCACCCCGAAGCCCGTCGAGCTGCCGCCCGAGCAGGACGTCGAGGAGGTCTCGACGCCCGGGCTGACGACGGTCGCGGAGGTCTGCGAGGCGCTCGGCGTGCCCGCGGGCGCCCTGATCAAGGCCTACCCGATCATCGTCGGCGACGACGAGCTGCGGCTCGTGCTCGTCCGCGGCGACCACCGCGTCAACGACATCAAGCTGACCAACGCGCTCGGGCAGCCGTTCCGGCCCGCGCACGAGGAGGAGTTCGCGGACCGCATCGGCCCCGCCGGCTACATCGGGCCGGTCGGCACCGACGTGCCGATCCTGCTCGACGCCGCGCTCGACGGCGCCAACTACATCAGCGGCGCCAACAAGCCCGACGCGCACCTGCGCGGCGTCAAGCCGGGCCGCGACTTCCAGTTCACCCAGGTCGACGTGCGCACGGTCGAGGCCGGCGACACCGTGAACGGGCACGAGATCCGGATCGAGCCCGCGATCGAGATCGGCAACATCTTCAAGCTCGGGACGCGCTACTCCGTCCCGCTCGGCGCCACCTACCTCGACGAGGAGGGCAACTCCAAGCCGATCTGGATGGGCTCCTACGGGATCGGCCCGGCGCGGATCGCGGCCGCCGCGGTCGAGCAGTTCGCCGACGAGCACGGCATCTCCTGGCCGCGCGCGCTGGCCCCGTTCGACGTGCACCTGGTCTCGCTGGGCAAGGACGGCACGGAGGAGCAGGCGCTCGCCGAGCGCCTGTACACCGAGTTGCAGGAGGCCGGCCTCGACGTGCTCTACGACGACCGCGACCTCGGCCCGGGCGCGAAGTTCGCCGACGCGGAGCTCGTCGGCGTCCCGCTGCGGCTGACGATCGGCAAGCGCACGATCGCCGCGGGCGAGATCGAGGCGCAGATCCGGCGCGGGCGCGAGACGCGCTCGATCCCGCTCGAGGGCGCGGCGCAGGCGGCGAAGGACCTGTGGGCGACGCTCCCGTAGAGAAGAAGACGTTCCGGCGGCTCTCGGGCCTGGACCGCTCCGGGCCGCCGCCCCCCGAGACCGTGGCGGGCGCGCCGCTGCGCCCGTGGACGATCCCGAACGCGATCGGCTACGTCCGGCTGGCGCTGATCCCGGTCTTCCTGGTGCTGGCGCTCAACTCCGAGAGCGGCACGGACGCGCTGCCCGCGGTCCTGTTCGCCGTGATCGGCTGGAGCGACTACCTGGACGGGATCGCCGCCCGGCTGACCGGCCAGTACTCGCGCCTGGGCGCGCTGCTGGACCCGCTCGTGGACCGCCTGCTGGTGCTCGCGGGCGTCGTCGTGTGCTGGAACTTCGAGCTGCTGCCGCGCTGGGCGCTGGCGCTGCTGGCGGCCCGCGAGCTGTTCATGCTCGTGGTCGCCCGGGTCGCGCTCAGCCACAACGTGGACCTCAAGATCAACTGGCTCGGGCGGCTCGGCGTCTGGCCAGTCTTCAGCGCGATCTTCTTCGCCCTGTGCTCCGTGGAATGGCTCGCGCTGACGTGCTTGTATGTCGGTCTGGCACTCACGCTCGGCTCGACCGTCCAGTACGTCCGGGACGGGTTGCGGCAGGCGAGGGTGCAAGGCTCGACCTGAGCTTGATGAACGCTATGCTTCGCCATCCGTCTCGTCGCCCTTGAGGAGAGGACTCGCTTTCAGATGGACACCTTCCCCGATCTCGGTTCACTCTCCGATCAGGAGCTCAAGGACCTCATCCAGCAGCTCACTGACGAAGAGCAGGAGGTGTCGTACCGCCGGCGGATCCTGCACGGCAAGATCGACATCTTGCGCGCCGAGCTCGTCAACCGGCTTCGCAAGAAGCACGAGGGCGGCGAGGAAGTCATTTCCGGCGCCGACGTCCAGCGTCTCACCGACATCCTGGCCGGTCGCGCGACCGGCGGCGACGACATCTAGCCCCCGGGGAGGTACGGCCGTTGGCCCGTCACTGCCCTGAGTGCGGGTTCGTCGTCACTGAGGGGGCGAACTACTGCCAGCGCTGCGGCGCCTACGTCGGCGTGCGTGAGGACACGCGCGACGACGCGACGACCGCGACGTACATGATCGACGAGCAGACCGGCGAGCTGCGCCCGGTCGACGTCGGCGACGTCGCGGCGTCCACGGGCGCGCTGGTGATCCGCTCCGGCGGCGGCAAGGTCGGCCAGTCGTTCCCGCTCGAGGGCGAGCGGCTGACGATCGGGCGCTCCCCGGACGCCGAGATCTTCCTCGACGACGTGACCGTCTCGCGCGACCACGCGGTGCTGGTCCGGCGCTCGGGGGCGTGGTACCTGGACGACTCCGGGTCCCTGAACGGGACCTACGTCAACCGCCGCCGGATCGAGTCGCACAAGCTCGAGGACGGTGACGAGCTCCAGGTCGGCAAGTACAAGCTCACCTATCTCGCCCGCTGAGGTGGCCGTGTCCGACGACGCCGCCGCAGACGCGAGCGACAAGAAGCCCGAGGAGCCGCCGCGGCAGACCAAGTCGCTGACGATCGGCGCGGTCTGCAAGGGACTCCAGCAGGAGTTCCCGGACATCTCGATCTCCAAGATCCGCTACCTGGAGGACCAGAAGCTGCTGACGCCGCGGCGCACGCCCGGCGGGTACCGGCTCTACTCGGCGGCGGACGTCCAGCGGCTGCGCACGATCCTGCGCCTGCAGCGCGACGAGTTCCTGCCGCTGGCCGTGATCCGGCAGGAGCTGGCGGCGGGGCGCACGATCGACGACCCGCCGGCGACGGGCGCCGAGCCGCCCAAGCCCGACGGGCGCCCGGGCGCGGCGCTGCGGCGGATCACGGTCTCCCAGCGGCCGGGCGGGGCGCAGCTGACGCTCGACGACGTGCTCGAGCAGACCGGCGCCGAGGCGCGGCTGGTGCAGGAGCTCGAGGAGTTCGGGATCGTCAAGGGCGAGGTCCGCGACGGCAAGCGCTTCTACGACGAGACCGAGCGCGAGATCGTGCGCGCGGTCACCGAGCTCGCCCGCTACGGCGTCGCGGGCCGCAACCTGCGGGTGTTCAAGACCTCCGCCGAGCGCGAGGCGCAGCTGCTGCAGCAGATCCTCGCCCCGGCGCTGCGCTCGCGCAACCCCGAGCGCCGCAAGGAGGCGGTCGAGGCGCTGGAGAACCTGGCCGCGGTCGCCTCGCACCTCAAGCACCTGCTGCTGGTCCGCGACCTGCGCCGGATCGCGCGATGAACCTCGCGGAATTCATCCGCGACATCCCGGACTTCCCCAAGCCGGGGATCATCTTCAAGGACATCACGCCGCTGCTGCTCGACCCGGGCGCGCTCGACGCGGCGGTGACGTCGATCGCCGACTACGCGCGGCCGCGCGGCGTCGACCTGGTGGTCGCGGCCGAGGCGCGCGGGTTCATCCTGGGCGCGGCGGTCGCGCGCGAGCTCGGCGTCGGCTTCGTGCCGGCGCGCAAGCCGGGCAAGCTGCCGGGCGCGACCGTGTCGGCCGAGTACATCCTCGAGTACGGCGTCGACGCGCTGGAGATGCACGCCGACGCGCTGGCCGACGGGACGCGCGTGCTGCTGCACGACGACCTGCTGGCCACGGGCGGGACGGCGCGCGCGCTGGCCGAGCTGGCCGAGGGCGCGGGCGCGGTGATCGCGGGCTGCGCCTTCCTGGTCGAGCTGGCGTTCCTCGGCGGGCGCGAGAAGCTCGCGCCCTACGACGTCCACACGCTGATCAGCTACGACGGCGAGTGAGACGCGAGCAGGTCTTCTGGGGGTGGGGCGAGCCCGGCGCGGGCCCCTCACTCCCTGACCACGCCGCGGGGCTGCTGCGCGCCGAGCTCGGGGTCTCGGGCGAGATCGTCTCGCGGCCCGTGCGCGACCTGGTGGTGCCGGAGTCCAAGCTGCCGGCGACGCTGCGCGAGCGCCTGGCCGGGCTGGGGGAGCTGCGCGAGGACGCCGAAGCGCGCGTGCTGCGCTGCCGCGGCAAGTCCTACCTCGACCTGCTGGCCCAGCGCGCGGGCGACTTCGCGTCGGCGCCGGACGCGGTGATCGCGCCCGCGGATGCCGCCGGCGTGGCCGCGGTGCTGCAGGCGTGCAACGAGGAGGGCGTGGCGGTCGTGCCGTTCGGGGGCGGCACGAGCGTCGTCGGCGGCCTGGCGGGGGAGCGCGGGCGCTTCGACGCGCTCGTCTCGCTCGACCTCGGGCGCCTGGACCGCGTGCTGGGCGTCGACGTGCGCTCGCGGATCGCGGTCTTCGAACCGGGGATCCGGCTGCCGGAGGCCGACGCGGCGCTGCGCCGGCACGGGCTCGCCCTGGGGCACGTGCCGCAGAGCTACGAGTGGGCGACGGTCGGCGGCTGCGCGGCGACGCGCTCGGCCGGGCAGGCCTCGACCGGGCACGGCCGCATCGACGAGCAGGTGGTGGCGCTGGAGTTCCTCACGCCGGTCGGCTCGCTGGCCACGCTCGACGCGCCCGGCACCGCCGCCGGGCCCTCGCTGCGCCAGCTCGTGCTCGGGTCCGAGGGCGCGTTCGGCGTGATCACGCGCGTGGCGCTGCGCGTCCGCGAGCAGCGCGAGACCGCCTACGACGGCTGGACGGTCGGCTCGTTCATGGAGGGCGCGGAGCGGCTGCGGGAACTCGTGCAGGCCGGGGTCGCGCCGGACATCGCGCGGCTCTCCGACGAGCCCGAGACGCGCTTGAGTGTGGCCATGGCGGGGACGAGCGGGGTCGCGCGCAAGCTGCTGGACGGGCGCTGCCTGCTGGTCTGCGGCTGGGAGGGCGCGCCGGGCCGGGCCGCCGCCGCGAAGCTGCTGGTGCGCGGCGGGGCACGGCCGCTCGGGCCCAAGCCGGGGCGCGCGTGGGAGCGCTCGCGCTTCGCCGGCCCGCACCTGCGCGACGACCTGCTCGACCGCGGCGTGCTGGTGGAGACACTCGAGACCGCGACCACCTGGAGCAACCTGGAGCGGCTCTACGACGCGGTGCGCGGCGCGCTGGAGGGCCTGCACGTCGGCTGCCACGTCTCGCACCTGTACGAGACCGGCGCCTCGCTGTACTTCACCGTGCTGGGCGCGCAGGCCGACGACCCGGTCGCGCAGTGGGAAGGGCTCAAGGACGCCGCGACCCGCGCGATCATCGGCGCGGGCGGCACGCTCACGCACCATCACGCCGTCGGCCGCGACCACGCGCCCTACCTCGGCGACGAGGTCGGCGGCTTCGGGCTGGAGCTGCTGCGCGCCCTCAAGGAGCGCTGCGACCCGGCCGGGATCATGAACCCGGGCAAGCTTGTCGATTTCGACCGCGCTCGTTTGTCGTAGGGGTATGAGCGACATGAAGCGATGGGAAGTCCGCTGGGAGGGCGACCTGCCCGGCACGCCCGAGCAGATCTGGGACGCCTTCACCAGGCACACGGCCGCGTACCTGTGGCCGGTCTCGTACGAGCCGCGCGTCGGCGGCGCCGAGCAGGGCCTGAACTCCGGCGGCGGGACGGTCGCCGCCTGGGACCCGCCGCGCCACTTCCGGACCGAGGCCCGCGAGGGCCACAACATCCTCGACTACCGGCTCGAGGGCACGCGCCTGACCTACGTGCACCACGGCGAGGTGCCCGCGGACGAGTTCGACCTGCAGTACGACGCGTGCGTGAAGCACACCGACCTGTACAACCACTCGCTCGGGCAGTACGTCGGGCACTTCGCGGGGCGTGAGCCGCACTACCTGGCCTTCGACGAGGTGCCGGGCTCGACCGCGGACGTGCTGGCGCGGCTCGGGATCCCGGCGGACGCGGGCGCCGGCGACGCGGTGGGGCTCGGCGTGATCGACTACCGCGAGGGCTCGCTGGTCGGCGTGCGCGCGCCGGACGCGCTGATCCGCGTCTTCGGGCGCGACGTCTGGGGCTGGCCCGTGGGCGTGTCCGTGCACGCGTTCGACGGGCCCGCGGACGAGGCCGCGTGGCGCAAGCGACTGGAGGTGGCGTGAATGCCGCAGTACGCCGTGCTGATCTACGAGGCCGTCCCGGCCGAGGAGCTGCCGCAGGAGGTCATCGACGAGCACATCGCGCTCGACGGCAAGATCGCCGAGGCCGGCGGCCGCTCGGTCGCGGGCCTGGCGCTGCAGCCCGCCTCGACCGCGACCGTGATCCGCGGCGGCGAGATCACCGACGGGCCGTTCATCGAGACCAAGGAGGACCTCGCCGGCGTGTTCGTGATCGAGGCCCGCGACCTCGACCACGCGCTCGCGCTGGCCAGGATGACGCCGGTCGTGGACGGCGCCGTGGAGGTCCGCCCGCTGGTCGACTTCCAGGTGGTCAGCTGAACGCGGAGGCTGCCCTGGCCGACGCGCACCGGCGCGAGTGGGCCTACGTGCTCGCGGCGACGGTGCGCGTCACCCGTGACCTCGACCTGGCCGAGGACGCGGTCCAGGAGGCCTACGTGTCCGCGCTGGCGGCGTGGGAGCGCGACGGCGTCCCGGACCGCCCGGGCGCGTGGCTGACCACGGCCGCGCGGCGGGTGGCGCTCAACGCGCTGGCGCGGGGCAAGACCCTGCGCACGAAGCTGCCGCTGCTGCTGGAGCCGGAGGCGGTGCCCTCGGAGGAGCCCGAGACGATCCCGGACGACCGGCTGCGGCTCGTGTTCATCTGCTGCCATCCGGCGCTCGCGCGCGAGGCGCAGATCGCGTTGACGCTGCGGCTCGTCTGCGGCGTCGCGACGCCGGACATCGCGCACGCGTTCCTGGTGGGGGAGTCGGCGATGGCGGCGCGGATCACGCGCGCAAAGAAGAAGATCGCGGCCGCCGGGATCCCGTACGTCGTGCCGGACCGCTCCGAGCTGCCCGAACGCTTGGACGCGGTCCTGACCGTCGTGCACCTGCTGGCCACGACCGGGCACGTGGACCCGTCGGGCGAGCAGCTCGTGCGCGTGGAGCTGTTCGAGCGCGCGCTCGACCTCGCGCGCATGCTGGTCGCGCTGCTGCCGGGCGAGCGCGAGGCGCTCGGGCTGCTGGCGCTGCTGCGCGTGCACGGCGCGCGGGCGGCGACGCGCGTGGACGCCCGCGGGCGGCTGCTGCGGCTGGAGGAGCAGGACCGCTCGCGCTGGGACCGGGAGGCGATCGCCGAGGCCGACCGGCTGATCGTGCGCTCGCTGAAGGCCGGCCCGCCCGGGCGTTTCACGCTGCAGGCGGCGATCGCGGCGCTGCACGCCTCGGCGCCGTCGTACGCGGAGACGGACTGGCCGCAGCTGCTGCAGCTCTACGACGTGCTGCTGCGGGTCTGGCCGTCGCCGGTCGTGGCGCTCAACCGCGCGGTCGTGGTGGCGATGGTGCGCGGGGAGGACGCGGCGCTGCGCGAGGTGGAGGCGCTCGAGCGCGACGGCCGGCTGGACGGGTACCGCTACCTGCCGGCGGTCAAGGCCGACCTGCTCGCGCGGCTCGGGCGCCACGAGGAGGCGGGGGAGGCCTACCGCGCCGCGCTGGCGCTGACCGGCAACGAGGCCGAGCGCGACTTCCTCAGCCGCCGCCGGGAAGGTCTCCGCTGAGGATGACCTTGCCGGGCTCCTTGGCGTTCTTGCCGTCGAGCGTGACCACGATCGAATCGTGGCTGGCGAACCACTTCGGGAACTTGTCCACGTCGTCGTTGCTCGGGCCGGCCGAAGTCAGCTCTCCGCTCTTGCCCACGGGGTCCTTGACGTCGCCCAGCAGCTGTGCCGAGCCGTCCTCGGACTGCAGCCACAGCGAGTAGCGCTCACCCTCCTTGTTCGGGGCGACACCGGTGGCCGCGATCGCGAAGCGCACCGTCCCGTCGTTGGCGGCGAACAGCCGCATCAGCCCGACGGCCTGCGAGCCCGCCGGCCCGCGCAGCAGGATGTCGTTGCCGCTCGCGGCGGGCGTCGCCGTCGCGGTCGGCGCGGGCGCCTCGTCCGCCACCGGCTCGGGGTCGTCGTCGCCGCGGGTGAGGACGAACGCCAGCACGGCCGCGACCAGCAACAGGGACGCGCCGATCACGATCGCGCCGCCCAGGCGGGACGACCCGCCGCGCGGCGCGCCCTCGCGCGGCTCCGCCGCGCCGCCGACGCGCGGACCCTTGTCCAGCCGCACCGCGCCGTTCGTCGCCGGCAGCTCCGGGATCGCCGCGCCGCCCTCCATCTCGCGCAGCGGCGCCGCGATCGCGGCCGCCCACGCGTGGGCGTCCGGGTCGGACTCGAGCAGCGCCCGGGTGCGCGCCGCGTGCGCCTCGGCCTGCTGGCCCAGCAGCCAGTCCGCGATCTCGCCTGCCCGGGCCGGGGCGGGGCGGTCGCCGGCCAGCGCGGTCAGGCCGCCGCGGGCGCGCGAGCGGATCGTGTCCTCGGGCAGGCCGAGCAGGTCGGCGAGCTCGCCGTACGATCGCCCCTGCCGGAGGACCAGCTCCACGGCGGCGCGCTGGTCGGGCGCCAGCTTCTCGAGCGGCATCGGGCCTAGCCTAGAGGAGATGCTGGACATCGAAGTCCTTCAACGCGACGAGCACGCGATCGTCGCGCGGCTGCCCGTCACGGACGGCCTCAAGCAGCCGCTCGGGCTCGTCCACGGGGGCGTGTTCGCCACGCTGGCGGACGTCCTGGTCGTCACGGAAGGGCGGGCGATCTCCAACCAGACGAGCTTCCTGCGCCCGATCACCGACGGCACGATCCACGCCCGCGCGCGGCGCCGCCACCGCGGCCGCACGACCGCGGTCTGGGAGGTCGACATCACCGACGATGCGGGCCGGCTGTGCGCGCTCGTGCGCGTCACGGCCGCGCTTGGCCCAGATACGCCTCGGTGAACTCGCGCAGGGCCGGGTCGTCCGGCCCCGACGCTTCGAGCTTGCGCCGCCACGCCAGCGCGACGATCCCGCCCACGCCGGGCCGGCGCGCGAGGATCACGGCCTGGCCGGCCGCGGCGAGCTGCGGGTCGAACGGGCCCGCGACCTCCTCCTGCAGCGTCACCAGCTCGGCCGGGGGCTCCGCGGCGTCGTAGGCGATCACGACGTTGCCCTGCGAGAGCGCCTCCAGCAGCTGGTCCTGGGTGAGCTCGGCGGCGTCGCGCTCGACGGGCTCGGGCCGGTGCGGGCCGCTCGTCGGCGGGTCCTCGGGCGGGGCGGGCGCGTCGCTCGTGCGCTCGGGCTCGAGCACGCCCGGGCCCGAGCTCTCCGCGACCTGCCCGGAGTCGCGCGACGCGAGCAGGGCGATCAGCGCGACGCACGCGCCCGCGGCCACCAGCACGGTGGCGACGACGATGACGACGCGCCTCACGCGCGCGCCGGGGTCCGTCGGCGGCGGCGGGGGCGCGGCCCGGCGAGCGCGGTCAGCTCCGCGATCGCGGTGTCCAGGTCGGCGGCCAGCGCGTCGAGGTCCGCGAGCGCGTCGTAGTCGCCCAGCAGCCCGAAGAACACGCGCCCGTCGTACGACATCACCGCGACCCCCAGCGCCGTGTTGAGCACGAGCGGCACCTGCGGGTAGAACGCCTCGAGCTTGCGGCCCATGACGTACAGCGGCAGCTGCGGACCGGGCACGTTGGTGATCGTCAGGTTGAAGAACCGCTGGCGCGACTGCAGCCGCGCCGCCTGGCCGAGCACGGTGGGGGCTGCCGCGTCCGCCAGCCGCGTGATCGCCTGCGCGCCCACGGCCTGGCCCGACTCCTTGAGCCCGCGCATCGCCTGCGACACGCAGCGCAGCCGCTCGGCCGGGTCCTCGATGCCCACGGGCAGCGGCGCCCACATCGCCGCGACCTGGTTGCCGAGCGCGCCGCGGGCGGCGTCCGCGCGCACCGAGATCGGCACCATCGCCTTCAGCTCCAGCCCTTCCGGGTCGCGCCCGTGGCGGAACAGGTGCTTGCGCAGCGCGCCCGCGACGACGCTCAGCACGACGTCGTTGACCGTCCCGCCGAGCGTGTCCTTGACCGCCTTGAACGCCGCCAGCTCGGCGGACGCCCAGGCGAAGCGCCGGTGCGGGCCGATGCGCACGTTCAGCGGCGACGGCGGCGCGCCCTGCAGGCCGGCGGCGACCATCGACGCCAGCCCGGCCACGGCGCGCCCGGCGCTTGCGCCCGCGCGGTCGGGGTCCGAGAGCAGCGAGCGCGCGAAGCCGACGGGCGCCGTCACGCGCTCGGCGAGCGCGCGGGCCAGCAGCTCGGCGCGGCTCGGCAGCGGGCGCGGCGTCCACGGCGGCCCGGGCGGCGGCTCGGGCGCGTCGCGCTCGAGGTCGAGCAGCACGGTCAGGATGTCGACGCCCGAGATCCCGTCCACGAGCGCGTGGTGGGTCTTGCAGATCAGCGCGAAGCCGCCGTCGGCGAGCTCGTCGACGAGCCAGATCTCCCACAGCGGCTTGTCGCGGTCCAGCTGCTGGGAGAACACGCGGCCCGCCAGCCGCTGCAGCTGCTTCTCGCCGGCGGGCGGCGGCAGCGCGGTGTGGCGGACGTGGTAGTGGGCCGAGAAGTGGGGGTCGTCGACCCAGACGGGGCGCGCGAGACCGAGCGGCGGGAAGGCCAGCCGCTGGCGATAGCGAGGAACGAGATGCAAACCCCGGTCGATCCGGGTAACGAAGTCCTCATAGCGCGGCGCCGGGCCCTCGAAGACCAGCACGGAGCCGACGTGCATGTGGGCGCCGTCGCGTTCGAACGCGAGGAATGACGCGTCAAGGCCAGTGAGCCGGTCCATCCGAGTTCGATTGTCCTCCTTTCAGCCGACGTTTGAAAACCTTCAACGAGGTGTAGAACGTTGTTGTGACAGCTGACTTGGGCGATCCGGGCACCTTCCGCGCCGCGTTCACCGACCACCACCGTCAGGTCTATACCGCGGCGTTCCGCATCCTCGGCGATGCCGCGATGGCCCAGGACGTGGTGCAGGACGTGTTCCTGCGCCTCTGGCGCCGGCCGCGCTCCTTCGATGCCGCCCGCGGCGATCTCGGCACCTACCTGCGCCTGATGGCCCGCTCGCGGGCGCTCGACCTGTGGCGCGAGACCCAGGTCCGCAGCCGCGCCGCCGATCGGCTGAAACTCGTCGAGGAGCGCTCCAGCGAAGATCACCCGGGTGTTCTTGCCGAGCGCGACCACGACCGCGCGGAGGTCCGCGAGGCCCTCGGCCGGCTGCCCGACGCGCAGCGCGAGGCGCTCGTCCTCGCCTACTGGGGCGGCCTCACGGCCGATCAGATCGCCCGCCGCTCCGACGTCCCGCTGGGCACGGCCAAGAGCCGGATCCGCCTCGGGCTCGCCCGTCTGAGGGACGAGTACCCCGTCGCCGTTTGACACCCCTGCTACTCTGCCGCGCTCGTTCGGTCACGCCGAGCCGCGAGCGCACGGTGCGCTCGCGGGCGGGGGATCCCTAGAAGGACAAGCGCTTCGGGAGGAGGCGCGCGGGGATCGCCGTGACGTCCTGCAGGCAGACCTGGCCGGACGGTGGAAATACAGGAGGATCGGATGTCGCGATCCACGCTGCGCGGCGCGCTGTGCGCCGGCGCTCTGTGCCTCACGGCTACGACCACGGCGGCCGCCGTTCCGGCCGCGGCTGATGCTGCCCACGTCGGCGTCAGCGCCAAGCGATTGAACATCAACTCCGGCAGCCGCGTGACCGTCAAGGGGCGGATCGCCGAGCCGGGGACCACGAAACTGCAGGTCCAGCGGCGCGGCCGCTGGGTCACCCTCGACCGCGATCGCACCGACGCGAAGGGCCGCTACGTGCTCCGCAAGCGCCTGCGCGGGCCGCTCAGCTCGCGGGTGCGCGTGCGCACGAACAAGGGCGCGACCCGCGTCCTCGGGCGCGTCAACGTCTACCGCAGCGCGCTCGCGTCGTGGTATGGCCCGGGGCTGTTCGGCAACAAGCTCGGCTGCGGCGGGCGCCTCGGCACGGGCACGGTCGGCGTGGCCCACAAGGCGCTGCCGTGCGGCAGCAAGGTCACAATCCGCCACCGCGGCCGCGTGCTGCGCGTGCGCGTGATCGACCGCGGCCCGTACGTCGGCGCGCGCGAGTTCGACCTGACCGCCGCGACCGCGCGCAAGCTGGGCTTCAGCGGGCACGGCGCAATCCAGGTCACGCGCTAGGGCCGCGCGGCGCCGCCCTCGGTGCGAACATACGTACGTCCGGGGCCACTCCTACCATCGGCGGGGTGGCTCCGAAGCGCGTCATAGCGCACCTCGACTGCGACGCGTTCTACGCCACCGTCGAGCTCCTCAAGCGCCCCGAGCTGGCGGGCAAGCCGGTGATCGTCGCGGGCTCCGGCCCGCGCTCGGTGGTCACGACCGCGTCCTATGAGGCGCGCAAGTTCGGCGTGGGGTCGGCGATGCCGGCCTCGCAGGCGCGGCGGCTGTGCCCGACGGCGATCGTCATCCCGCCCGACTTCACGTCCTATCGCGAGAAGTCGCGCGAGGTGTGGGAGCTCGTGCGCGGGCGCCTGGACCGCGTGCAGTCGATGGGCCTCGACGAGGCCTACGCCGACCTGACCGGGGTCGAGAAGCCGCTGCGCGTCCTGCGCGAGCTGGTCGGCGAGGTGGGCGAGAAGACCGGCATCCAGATCTCGGTCGGGGTCGGACCGAACCGGCTCGTGGCCAAATGCTGCTCGGACCTCGGCAAGCCCGCCGGGTTCGTGGCCATGGGCCGTGAGGAGGCCTGCATCCGCTTCGCGACCGCGCCCACCCGCCGGCTGCCCGGCATCGGCCCCAAGACCGCGCAGCGGCTGGCCGAGCTCGGCTACGTGACCGTCGCGCAGCTCCAGGAGGCCGACGAGGCCCAGCTCGCCGCCCGCTTCGGCGATCGCACGGCCCGCTACCTCAAGGCCCGCGCGACCTTCCACGACGACTCCCCGGTCGAGACCGAGACGGGCGCCGCCAAGTCCGTCTCGACGGAGCGGACCTTCGATACCGACATCGCCTCCCACAAGGAGCTCGAGGCGATCCTGCGCAACCTCGCGCGCGAGCTCTGCGAGGGCCTGCAGCGCAAGGGCCGCCGCGGGCGCACCGTGGCGATCAAGGTCCGCCTGGCGGACTGGACCACGGTCACCCGCGCCCGCACGCTGGCCGACGCCACGAACGACACCGCGCTCGTGACCGAGACCGCGATCGAGCTGCTGCGCGCCTACGCGCCGCCGCAGCCCGTGCGCCTGCTCGGCGTGCGGCTGGCCGCGTTCGACGACCTCGAGCCGGACAAGCCGCCGGCCCCGGTCGCGCCCGTGGGCCAGCTCGCGCTGCCGCTGTGAGGGCGGTCCCTAATACAGCGCCGAGGCGAGCTTGCGCCGCGCCTCGCGGGCGAGCGGGTCGGCCGGGCCGAGCTCGTCCAGCACGCCCACGACGATCTTGCGCAGCTCGTCCTTGCGCGCCTCGTCCGCGCCGGACATCGCGCCGATCACGAGATCGAGGCCCTGCTCGGTCGACCCCGCGTCGAGCGCCGCGAAGGCCTCGGTCAGCTCCGGGTCGCCGGCCAGCCGCAGGCGCGCGGCCAGGCCCTCGGCGGCGAACGAGCCGCTGATGTTGTCCAGCAGCTCCAGCGCCTCGTCGCGCTCGCCGCGGTCGGCCAGCAGCTTCGCCAGGGCGAACGCCGCGTCCGAGCGGCCCGGCTCGAGCTCGAGCGCGCGGCGCAGGTTGTGCTCGCCGCCCTCGGCCACCAGCGCGTCGGCCTCGGAGGGGACGATGCGGTCCAGGAAGCGCTCGACCTGCGCGGGCGGCAGCGCGCCGATGAACTCGTCGACGACCTTGCCGTCCTTGAAGGCCTTCACGGCCGGGATCGACTGGATGCGGAAGGCCTGCGAGAGCCGCGGGTTGGCGTCCGTGTCGACCTTGACCAGGGAGACCGCGCCCTTGCGTTTCTCCACGGCCTTCTCGATCACGGGCCCGAGCGAGCGGCAGGGACCGCACCACTCGGCCCAGAAGTCCACGACGACCGGCTGCTCGTAGGAGGCCTGGATGACGTCGCGCTCGAAGGTCTCTTCGGTGGCGTCGATGGGCACGCTGCGAGGATAGACGGCATGGACTTCCGGACTGACGCCGACGGTGTGAGCCTCTCGGGCGAGGAGACGGGGACGGGGCGGCCCGTGGTGCTGCTGCACGGGCTGACGGCCACGCGGCGCTACGTCGTGATGGGCTCGCGCGCGCTGGAGCGCTCCGGGCACCGCGTGATCGCCTACGACGCCCGCGCGCACGGCAAGTCGGACCCGGGCGACGACTACGGTTACGAGCGCCTGGCCGCCGACCTGGAGGCGATCCTCGACGACCGCGGGATCGAGAAGGCCACGCTGGCGGGCGCGTCGATGGGCGCGCACACGCTGACGCGCTTCGCGCTCAGCCGCCCCGACCGCGTCGCCGGCCTGGTGATCATGACCCCGGCCTTCGCGCCCGACCGCGACCCGGGCCTGGACCGCTGGGACCGGCTCGCGAACGGCCTGCGCAGCGGCGGCGTCGAGGGCTTCGTGGAGGCCTACGGCACGCCGAACGTGCCGGAGAAGTGGCACGAGACGATCGAGCGCGTGCTGCGCCAGCGCCTCAGCGCCCACGACCACCCGGACGCGCTGGCCGACGCGCTGCAGGCCGTCCCGCGCTCGCGCCCGTTCGAGGACTGGGAGGAGCTGAAGGCGATCGACGCGCCGACGGTGATCGTCGCCAGCCGCGACGAGGTCGACCCCGAGCACCCGTTCGCGGTCGGCGAGCGTTACGCCGAGGCGATCCCGGGCGCGCGCCTGGTGACCGAGGACGAGGGCGCCTCGCCGCTCGCCTGGCAAGGCGCGCAGGTCTCGAAGATCATCGCCGAGGTTGCGGCAGCCGCGCCATGAGCAGCAGCGCGCACTCGACCACCAGCTCGCGGTCGTAGGAGGTGGCGAAGCACCACTCGCCGCCGTCGCGGCGCGCGACGAAGCAGGCGGCGTAGCCCGGCCCGAGCGCGACCTCGGTCCAGGTGTCCTCGAGCGCGCCCGGCTCGAGCACGCCCACGAACGCCAGCGAGTCGCGCAGCGGCTCGTAGCGCTCGGAGGTGTGCGCGGCGTCGGGCGCGGCCAGCAGCATCCCGGTCGGGCCGAGCAGCGACGCCTGGCCCGACATCAGCGCCGCGGCGCGCTCGGCCAGCGCCAGCGGCCCGCGCGTCGGGCGCTTCCAGTTCGTCACGCGGTGGTAGGGCAGCGGGCCGGACGGGTCGCCGCCCGCGCCCGCCAGCCGCAGCGGGCGGCCCGCCGCGGGCAGTTGCTCGGGCAGCGGCCCGGGCTCGCCGAGCATGAACCCCTGCCCGAGCGTCGCGCCCGCCGCGCGCGCCATCTGCAGCTGCGCGTCGGAGTCGATCCCCTCGGCCAGCACGGTCGCGCGCCGGCGCTCGGCCTCGTCGCCGACCGCGGTCACGATCCGCGCGATGTCGGCCGGATCGCGCTCGGACAGCAGGCGCAGGTCGAGCTTGATCACGTCGGGGTACAGCAGCGGCATCACGGCCAGCGAGCGTGAGTCGGCGCCGACGTCGTCGAGCGAGACGCCCCAGCCGCGCCGGCGCAGCTCGGTGAGCGTGCGCAGCACGGCCTCGGGCCGCTCGGTCAGCGCGCGCTCGGTGATCTCGATGATCGGCGTCGCGCCGCCCAGCGGCAGGTCCGGCAGGTCGTCCTCCAGCGCGCCCGCGTCGGCGTTGAGGAACAGCGCGAACGGCGCGCCCAGCCCGGCATGCGCGGCCACGCGCAGCGCCTCGGCGCGGCACTCGCGGTCGACCTCGGACATGCGGCCCTCGGCGCGCGCGTTCGCGAACAGCGTCGCCGGCGGCGTGCCGTCGAGCGGCCGCGCCAGCGCCTCGTAGCCGACGACCGCGCCGTCGCGCAGGTCGAGGATCGGCTGGAACGCCGCGGCGACCGTGACCTGGACCCCGGTGGGAGCCATGCACGCATTCAACCTCATCTGAGCGGGGAAGATCGGGCAGACCTTCGGGCGAATAGGATCGCGGCATGGCCGGCTACAGCTCCACGCCGCTGCCGAAGAAGCTCGGGATCAAGCCCGGCAGCCGCGTCATCGTGCTCAAAGCGCCGCCGGGCTTCGCGCTCGACGGCGTCTCACCGATGACCCGCGCGCAGGGCATCGCCGACGTGATCCTCGCCTTCCACACCGAGCGCCGCGAGCTCGAGCGCCGCCTGCCCGCGCTGCGCGAGCACCTGCGCCAGGACGGGCGGCTGTGGATCGCCTGGCCCAAGCGCGCCTCCAAGCTGCCGACCGACCTCACCGAGGACGTGGTGCGCGAGCTGGCGCTGGCCAACCGCCTCGTCGACAACAAGGTCGCCGCGATCGATGAGAGCTGGAGCGGATTGCAGCTGGTGATCCGGGTCAAGGACCGGATACCTTGAGCCTATGGAATTGCCTGAGGACCAGCGCCTGAAGGACATCTCGCCCAAGGCGTATGAGCACCCCGCGGACCGGGCCGCGACCGCCGCGCTGCAGCAGATCCCGATGATGGACACGGCGGTGCGCAAGCTGATCGAGTACTTCGAGCGCTCGGTCCACCAGCAGCTGCTCGCGGGCGCGGTCCGGCTCGGGGACGACCAGCTCCCCGAGACGTGGGCGTCACACCGCGCCGCGCTCGCGCGCCTGGACATCGAGGAGATCCCCGATCTCTACATGTTCCAGATGCCGTTCGTGAACGCGATGGCGATCGGCTCCAAGAAGCCGATCGTGGTGCTGCCCTCGGGGACGGTGAACCTGCTCGAGCCCGACGAGATGCGGACGGTGCTCGGGCACGAGGCCGGCCACATCCTGTCCGACCACACGCTCTACCGCACGGCGCTGTGGATCCTGCTGACGATCGGCGTCGGCCCGCTGATGCGGCTGCCGTTCTTCGCCGGCCTGCCGCTGCTGGCGATCCAGCTGGCGCTGTTGGAGTGGTTCCGCGCCGCCGAGCTCAGCTGCGACCGCGCCGCGACGCTGGTCAACCGCAGCCCGATGACGACCTGCCAGACGCTGATGGTGATGGCGGGCGGCGCCGCCTCGCGCAAGCTCAGCCTGGACGCGTTCGTCAGCCAGGCCAACGAGTACGTCGACTGGGAGCCGGGCTGGGACAAGCTGATGCGCTTCGGCCGCGAGCTGACGCTGACGCACCCGTACCCCGTGCGGCGCGTGCACGAGCTGATGGTGTGGGTGCGCTCGGGCGACTACGACCGGATCATGAACGGCGAGTACGTGCGCCGCGGCACGCGCGCGGACGCCCGTAACGAGGCCGGCGACGCCGCCGGCTACTACGGCGAGAAGTTCCGCACGATCTTCAAGGAGGCCAGCGACGGCGCCAGCAAGGCGGGCGAGAAGGCCGGCGAGGCGGCCGAGCGGCTCTCGGAGTGGCTGAAGTCCCGCTAGCGGGTCGCACCGCGATCGTCACGGGAGGCACGCGCGGGCTCGGCGCGGAGGTCGCGCGCGCCTTCACGGCGGCCGGGGCGCACGTGATCGCGCCGGGGCGCGCGCAGGCCGACGTCACCGACCCCGAGGCGTGCGCGCGGCTGGCCGCCCACGAGCCGGACATCCTCGTCAACAACGCCGCGATCACCGGCCCGGTCGGCCCGCTCGAGCGCAACGACTGGGACGAGTGGACGCGGACGATCGCCACCAACCTGCTCGGCCCGGTGCAGCTGTGCCGGGCCGTGATCCCGGGCATGCGCGAGCGCGGCCGCGGCAAGATCATCAACCTCTCGGGCGGCGGCGCGACCGGCCCGCGGCCGAACTTCAGCGCCTACGCCACCGCGAAGGCCGGCCTGGTGCGCTTCACCGAGACGCTCGCGCGCGAGCTCGACGGCACCGGCATCGACGTCAACGCGATCGCCCCCGGCCCGCTGAACACGCGCATGCGCGAGGACATCCTCGACGCCGGGCCCGAGCTGGCCGGCCCGGAGTACGAGCAGGCCCGCACGCGCGGCGAGACCTCGTTCGAGCCCGCGACGCGGCTGGCGGTGTTCCTGGCGAGCGCCGCGAGCGACGGCATCAGCGGCCGGCTGCTGGCCGCGCTCTGGGACGACTGGGAAACCCTGCAACCCCCGCTCGACGCGGACGTCTATACGCTGCGCCGGATTTCATGAGCTTCACCCGCGACTACCTCGACGAGGCCGCCGCCGTGGCCGCCGCTCTGCCCGCGGACACGATCGACGCGATCGTGGACGGGCTCGCCGCCGTGCGCGAGCGCGGCGGGCGGCTGTTCATCCTCGGCGTCGGCGGCGGCGCCGGGCACGCCTCGCACGCGGTCAACGACTTCCGCAAGCTCTGCCACCTGGAGAGCTACGCGCCCACGGACAACGTGTCCGAGCTGACCGCGCGCATCAACGACGACGGCTGGGAGTCGGCCTACGCCGCCTGGCTGCGCGGCTCGCGGCTGAACGCCCAGGACGCGCTGCTGGTCTTCTCGGTCGGCGGCGGCTCGCGCGAGCACGGCGTCTCCACCAACCTCGTCGCCGCGCTCGACCTCGCGCGCGCGGTGGGCGCGAGCATCTACGGGATCGTCGGCCGCGCCGAGGGCGAGACCGCGCGCCTGGCCGACGCGTGCGTCGTCGTCGACGCGCCCGCCGAACGCCTGACGCCGCACACCGAGGCCTTCCAGGCCGTCGTCTGGCACCTGGTCGTCTCGCACCCGCGCCTGGCCGCGCAGGCGGGAAAGTGGGAATCGCTGCGATGAGCGCCGCGGTCTTCGTCGACCGCGACGGCGTCATCAACGAGCCGGTCTACGACGAGCGGACCGGCACGTTCGAGTCGCCGTACCGGCCGCAGGACGTCGCGCTCGTCCCGGGCGCCGCGGCGGCGCTGCGGGGCCTGCGCCCGGCGAGGCTCGTGCTGGTCTCCAACCAGCCCGCGGCGGCCAAGGGCCGGGCGACGCCGGAGGCGCTGCAGGCCGTCCATGAACGCGTGGTCGAGCTGCTGCGTAGGGAGGACGTGGAGCTCGACGGCGCCTACTACTGCCACCACCACCCGGACTTCACCGGCCCGTGCGCGTGCCGCAAGCCCGAGCCCGGGCTGCTGCTGGACGCCGCGGCCGCGCTCGGCCTCGACCTCGCGGCCAGCTGGATGGTCGGCGACGCCGACACCGACGTCGCCGCCGCCCATGGCGCCGGCGCGCGCGCCGTGCTGGTCGAGCACCCGCGCACCGCGCACCGCCGCCGCGGCGGCGCGCGCCCCGAGCACACCGCCCCCGACCTGGCCGCGGCCGCCGCATGGATAAGGTCGCGGGCTTGACCACGAAGCTGTTCGCCGACGGCGCGGACCTCGAGCACATCCTGCGCCTGGCCGCCGACGAGCGCATCCGCGGGTTCACCACCAACCCGACGCTGATGTGGAAGGCCGGGCTGACGGACTACAGCGAGTTCTGCCGGCGGCTGCTGGAGGAGATCACCGACCGCCCGATCTCCTTCGAGGTCTTCGCCGACGAGCCGGGCGAGATCCGCCGCCAGGCGCGCACGATCGCCGCCTGGGGCACGAACGTCTCGGTCAAGGTGCCGATCACGACCACCGCCGGCGAGCCGCTGGCGCCGGTCGTGCGCGACCTCAGCGCGGACGGCGTGCCCGTCAACGTCACCGCGGTCTTCACGCCCGCCCAGGTCGAGCTGGTCGCGCCCGCCGCGCCGGCCTTCGTGTCGGTCTTCGCGGGGCGGATCGCCGACACGGGCCGCGACCCGGTGCCGCTGATGCGCGAGGCGCTCGAGATCCTGCGCGGCACCGGCTCGCAGCTGATCTGGGCCAGCCCGCGCGAGGTGCTCAACGTCGTGCAGGCCAACGAGATCGGCTGCGACATCATCACCTGCACCAGCGACATCCTCGGCAAGCTGGACACGCTGGGCAAGGACCTGGAGGAGTTCTCGCTGGAGACCGTGCGCATGTTCCATCGCGACGCGGTCAGCGCGGGGTTCGAGCTGTGAGGCGCGCGCTCGTCACGGGCGGGGCCGGCTTCATCGGCTCCAACCTCGCCGACCGGCTGCTGGCCGACGGCGTCGAGGTCGTCGTCTACGACAACCTCTCCACGGGCCGGCGCGAGTTCGTGCCCGCCGAGGCCGAGCTGGTCGAGGCCGACGTGCTCGACCGCGACACGCTCGCGCGCGCCCTGCGCGGCTGCGACACGGTCTTCCACCTGCAGGCCAACGCCGACGTCCGCCACGGCTTGGAGCGCCCGCGCGCGGACCTCGAGCAGAACACGATCGGCACCTCCTACGTGCTCGAGGCGATGCGCGAGGCGGGCGTGCGCCGGATCGTGTTCTCCTCGACGGGCTCGGTCTACGGCGAGCCCGAGGTGTTCCCGACCCCCGAGGACGCGCCGTTCCCCGTGCAGACGTCGCTGTACGCGGCCTCCAAGCTCGCGGGGGAGGGGATGCTCGGCGCCTACGCGCACGGGTTCGGGTTCGACGCGCTCGTGTTCCGGTTCGTCTCGATCCTGGGCGAGCGCTACTCGCACGGGCACGTGATCGACTTCTTCAACGCGCTGCGCGCCGACCCGACGCGGCTGCGCGTGCTCGGCAACGGCAAGCAGCGCAAGAGCTATCTGTACGTGCAGGACTGCGTGTCCGGGATCCTGACCGCGCTCGCCGCCCACGAGTCCGGCTTCGCCGTCTACAACCTCGGCACGGACGAGTCGATCACCGTCGACGAGTCGATCGCGACGATCTGCGCGCACCTGGGAGTGGACCCGGTGCTCGAGCACACGGGCGGGATCCGCGGCTGGGCGGGCGACTCGCCGCTGATCCACCTCGACACGGCCAAGATCCGCGTGCTCGGGTGGGAGCCGACGGCGACGATCCGGGAGGCCATCGTGAAGACCCTGGAGTTCCTGGAGCGATGAGCGTCATCTTCAGCCGCGCCCCGCTGCGGATCTCGCTCGGCGGCGGCGGGACCGACCTGCCGTCCTACTACCGCGAGCACGGCGGCTTCTTGATCAGCGGCGCGATCGACAAGTACGTCTACATGCTCACGCACACGGTCTTCCAGCGCCGCTACCGGCTCAAGTACGCGGAGTTCGAGGAGGTCGACGACCCGCGCGAGATCCGTCACCCGATCCTGCGCGAGGTGCTGTGCCGGCACTGGGACGGCGAGCCGCTGGAGATCGCCTCGGTCGCCGACGTTCCCGCGGGCACCGGCATGGGCTCCTCCGGCGCCTACACCGTCTGCCTGCTGAAGGCGCTCGCGCTGGCGCGCCGCACGACGCTGCCGCCGCGCGAGCTGGCCGAGGCGGCGTGCGAGATCGAGATCGACGTGCTGCGCGAGCCCGTCGGCAAGCAGGACCAGTACGTCGCCGCGCACGGCGGGATCTGCGCCTACACGTTCCACCGCGACGGCTCCGTGGACGTCGTGCCGCTGCGCCTCGGCCCCGAGACGCTGGACCGGATGACGAGCAACTTCCTGCTCTTCTACACGGGCGAGGCGCGCTCGGCGAGCGCCCTGCTGGCCGACCAGAACCGGCGCACGGCGGAACAGGACGACGAGATGCTCACCAACCTGCACCGCACCAAGGAGATGGGCTACCAGAGCCGGCGGTTGCTGGAGGCGGGCGACCTCGAGGCCTACGCGGAGCTGATGGACGCGCACTGGCGCAACAAGCGCGAGCGCTCGCCCGGGATGGCCAACGAGAACATCGACCGCCTGTACACGCTCGCGCGCCGCTCGGGCGTGATCGGCGGCAAGCTCGTGGGCGCGGGCGGCGGCGGCTTCCTGCTGGTCTACGCCACGCGCCCGGACGACACGCGCCAGGCGATGCGCGCCGCGGGTGTGCAGGAGCTGCCGTTCGAGTTCGACTTCCAGGGCGCGATCGGCGAGGAGCGCCATTGAGGGTCGCGATCGTCGGCGGCGGCCTGATCGGGCGCAAGCGCGCGCAGGCCCTGGACGCCCGGGACGAGCTGGTCGGCACCTACGACATCGACCCGGAGCGCTCGACCTGCGCCAGCGTGGACGCGCTGCTGGCGCTCGCGCCCGAGGTCGTGATCGTGGCCACCACCCACGACGCGCTCGCCGAGCACGCGATCGCCGCCCTGGAGGCGGGCGCGCACGTGCTGGTGGAGAAGCCCGCCGGCACCTCGCGCGCGCAGGTCGAGGCGATCGCGGCGGCCGCGCGGCGCGCCGGGCGGCGCGTCAAGGTCGGCTTCAACCACCGCTTCCATCCCGGGATCGCGCGCGCCGTCGAGGAGGCGCGCTCGGGCGCGCACGGCGAGATCATCGGCCTGCGGGCGCGCTACGGCCACGGCGGGCGGCTGGGCTACGAGCGCGAGTGGCGCGCCGACCCGGCGCGCTCGGGCGGCGGCGAGCTGATCGACCAGGGCATGCACCTGCTCGACCTCTCGCACTGGCTGCTGGGCGCGCTGCCAGTGCACAGCGCGCTGCTGCGCACGGCCTACTGGGAGATGCCGGTCGAGGACAACGCCGTGCTGCTGCTGGGCGAGCGCGACCGCGGCCCGTTCGCGGCGCTGCACGTGTCCTGGACGGAGTGGAAGAACCTGTTCTCGCTCGAGATCGCCTGCCGGACCGCGAAGCTGCAGGTCGACGGGCTCGTGCGCTCCTACGGCGCGCAGCGGCTGACCCGTTACCTGATGCGGCCCGAGCTCGGCCCGCCCGACGTCGAGGTGATCGACTACCCGGACGAGGACGGCTCGTGGGCGGCCGAGTGGGCGCATTTCAAGGCGGCCCTGGACGAACCGATTAGCCTTCTCGGCGACCTCGAATCCGCGGCCTACGCGTGGTCGTGCGTGGAGGCGGCGTACGCATGATCTCGGTCGTCATCCCGGCATACAACGAGGAAGCCAACGTCGGCCCGATGTACGAGCGGCTGGCCGCCGTGTTCGCCGGGCTGGGCTGCGACTGGGAGCTGATCTTCGCCGTCGACCCCTCGACGGACCGCACCGAGGAGCGCATCCTCGAGCTGCGCGCGCACGACCCGCGCGTGAAGATGCTGCGCTTCTCGCGCCGCTTCGGCCAGCCCGCGGCGACGCTGGCCGGCATGGAGGCCGCCTCCGGGGACGCGGTGGTGGTGATCGACTGCGACCTGCAGGACCCGCCGGAGCTGATCGCCGACATGGTCGCGCGCTGGCACGAAGGCTTCGAGGTCGTCTACGCCCAGCGCCGCACGCGCGCGGGGGAGACGCTGGCCAAGCGCGTCGTCTCGGCCGTCGGCTACCGCGTGATCAAGCGCATCTCCGATGTCGACATCCCGCCCAACACGGGCGACTTCCGGCTGATGAGCCGGCGCGTGGTCGACAACGTCGTGGCGCTGCGCGAGGAGCACGGCTTCCTGCGCGGGCTGGTGGCGCTGGTCGGCTTCAAGCAGACGTCGGTGCTCTACGACCGCGACCCGCGCGCCGCCGGCCAGGGCAAGTACAACCGCTTCTTCGGCTCGCTCGTGATCGGGATGAACGGGATCGTCGGCTTCTCGCGCTACCCGCTGCACCTGATCTCGACCGTGGGCGTGGTGCTGTCGCTGTTCAGCGCGCTGCTGACCGTCGTCTACCTGACGATGAAGATCGCGGGCTTCCCGTTCCCGACCGGCAACCCGACGATCGTGATCCTGATCTGCTTCTTCAGCGGGATCCAGCTGCTCAGCCTGGGCGTGATGGCCGAGTACGTCGGGCGCATCTACGACGAGGTCAAACGCCGGCCGCGATTCATCCTCGAGTCCAGCTACGGGATCGACAAGCTCAACGCGCCCGAGCGCGAGCGCGTGACCGTCGAGACGGCCACGGACGAGTGAGCCTGCCGCCGGTCTGCATCCTCGCGGGCGGCCTCGGCAGCCGGCTCGGCGCCGCCTCGCGCGACCTGCCGAAGCCGATCGTCGAGGTCGCGGGCAAGCCGTTCCTGGCGCACGTGCTGGAGCTGCTGCGCTCCCACGGGGCGCAGCGCGTGGTGCTGTGCGTGGGCTACCTGGGCGAGCTGATCGAGAACCGGCTCGGCGACGGCGCCCAGTTCGGCCTGGAGCTGCGCTACCGCTACGACCCGCCGGGCCTGGCCGGCACCGCGGGCGCGGTGCGCGCCGCGCTCGACGACCTCGGCGAGCGCTTCCTCGTGCTCTACGGGGACACCTACCTGCGCGTGGACTATGCCGACGTCGCCCGCCGGCCGGGCGAGGCGGTGATGACCGTGCTCGAGAACGCGGGGCGCTGGGACCGCAGCAACGTGCTCTACGCCGACGGTCGCGTGCTGCGCTACGACAAGCGCGACCCGACGCCCGACATGCGCTGGATCGACTACGGCCTGTCCGTGCTGACCCCGGGCGTGCTCGGTTCCGAGGACGATCTCGCGGACGTGTTCGCGCGGCTGGCCGCCGAGGGCCGGCTCGCCGGCTATCTCGCCACGGAGCGCTTCTACGAGATCGGCACGCCGGAGGCGCTGGCCGAGACCGAGGCGTTCCTCAGTGGAAGAGGCGGGTCCGCAGGATGATGAAGCTGGCCACGGTCACCACCCCGGCGACGCCCAGGAACACGACGCCCTCCGGCAGCCCCAGCCGCTCGGGCAGCCACGTCATCGCCAGCGTCGTCACCGCGTACTGACAGACGACCACGGCCACGAAGCGCGGCACCTGCTGGCCGAGCGAGAGCGCGAACTCGCGCCGGAACACGAACGTCCGGTGCAGGACGAAGTGCGTCGAGGTCGCGATCACGTAGCCGACCGCGATCGCCAGCCACCAGGGCGCGCCCGCGACCCGCAGCGCGCCCGTCAGCGCCAGGTACAGGATGGTGATGAACGCGCCGGCGGCCGCGAACCGCGCGAGCTCCCTAACGGGGAGCGAGCTCAAGGCCGATGACGAGGTTCGGCGCCACGAACGGGACGACCAGCGGGAAGTGGCGGCGCCGCACGACGCGGAAGAACGCGCCGCACTCCTGCAGGATCTCGCGCGGCAGGTTGATGTGCTCGGACTTGACGAACCAGTCGTAGCTCATCCCGTAGCGGCGCTCGAAGATCCGCTGCGCGCTGATCCGCCGCGCGAGCCCGTACGCCAGCCCGCCCTCGCACGGGATCACGACCACGAAGCGCCCGGACGGTTTGAGCAGGCGCCGGATCTCGGCCAGCGCCGCCGGCAGGTCCGGCAGGTGCTCGAGCACGTGGATCGCCAGCGCGCGGTCGAAGGAGGCGTCCGCGAACGGCAGCCGCTGCTGGCAGTCGCTCGTGACGACCTCGACGCCCGGGTGGCGCTCGCGGATCACGTCCGCCATCTCGGGCCGCAGCTCGACCGCCGTGTAGGCCTCGCGCGCGAACTGCGGCTCGGCGTTGAGGTGCTCGCCCAGGCCGGCCCCGATCTCCAGCGTGCGCTCGCCGGGCCGCGCGGTCTTCGCCGGCCAGCCGTGGTTGAAGCGCTCGATCACGCCGTAGCGGTTCGGCAGCACCTCGTGCCAGTAGGCCATGAAGTCGTCGCGCACGCGCTGCTGCTCGGGCGTGAGCTGCGGCAGGGTCTTTGGCCAGCTGGACACGTCAGTGGATGACGACGACGGACGGCCCGGTCAGCGCGGGCGGCTGGCCGCTCGCATCCTCCTCGGGGGTGCGCACGAGCGCGACCTTCTCGGGCCCGTTGGCCGCGTCGGGCGGCGCGTCGTCCGGGAACACGCAGCGCAGCGGCCGCGCGCCCGGGATCCCGCGGTCGAACCAGGAGCGCAGGTCGCCCACCGCGGCCAGCTTCTCGCCGAACTTCATCGCGTTGCAGTCGCCGACCACGAGCGTCGCGCCGGAGGCGTAGATGCGGCGCAGGCGCTCGTTCATGCGCACGCTCGCGTTGAGCGTCGCGAAGTTGATGTTCATGCGGTCCGGGCCGCGCTGGCGCTCGGGCGTGTCGTAGATCAGCTCGCCGCCGACGCTCGTCGTGCCCCAGATCGCGCGCGAGACCGGGTCGGTCGGGTACCAGGCGCCGGCCACGAACACCGCCAGCAGCGCGGCGATGATCGCCACCTGCGCGCGCCGCGGCCACAGCCGCAGGCCGATGAAGACGGCCAGCAGCGTGAGCACGATCACCGGGGTCGCGTAGCGCGGCTCGGTGAACGTGGGGTAGGTCAGGGTCGTCCAGGCGTAGATCCCGATCAGCCCGGCGATCAGCGCGAACGGGCGCGCGCCCGCGCGCTTGCGCCAGACGAGCACGAGCGTGACGAGCGCCAGCAGCGTCGGCAGCCAGAGGTAGTTGACGATGAACGCGTTCGCGAGGTTCTGGCGGATGTAGACGCCGTCCTCGAACCCGAACATCGCGCGCAGCGCGACCACGTACGGGCCGTCCTCGGCGTGCTCGGAGAACACCCACGTCTGCCAGGAGGGCGAGTTCGCGATCTCCCGCAGCAGCCGCCACAGCGCCATCGCCGCCAGCGCCGGGACGAGCAGCTGGGCCGCGCGCAGCGCCCGCTCGCGCCACAGCCGGGAGCCCGTGAGCGCGGCGTCGAGCGCGAACGGGAGCACGAACACGATCCCGGTCTCCTTGATCAGCGGCAGCAGCGCCAGCACCAGGCCCGCCGGCCGCGTGCGGCCGCGCAGCGCGAGCGCGAGCGCGATCACCAGCACCACCGACATCAGCGCCTCGCGCCAGACGCTGTAGAGCGGCAGCGCCACGGCCGGGCAGATCGTGACCGCGAGCACCGCCGGCACGCGCTTGCGGGCGTCGGGGATGTAGCGCGCGAGCACGCGCTCGACGCCGATCGCGAACAGCACGAACAGCGGGATCGACATCAGCTGGATCGAGCCCGGGTCGGGGCCGAAGATCGCGAAGCCGGCGAAGTTCACGAGGTCCATCACGGGCGGGTGCACGCCCTCGCCGTTGATGCCCTTGACCAGGCCCTCGAAGCCGTCGCGGTAGATCAGCGCCGAGCCGCGGAAGCCGATCAGCGAGTCCAGGTCCGGCGCCTCGCCGATGAAGCGCGCCAGCGTCACCGCGAACCACGCGAGCACGAGCACGACCGCGGTCCACGTGGCGGCGGGGAAGTGCCACCACTTCGCGGCCGGCGCGGGCTCCGCTTGGACGGGCGCCTCGATGTCAGGGCTGACGGCGGTCACGACGGCCGCGCGATGGTAGCGGCCTAGCAGACGGGCGTCGAGCCGCCCGCGAAGTGCTCCGAGACCTGCAGCAGGTACGGCGAGAGCGGGCGCGAGAAGTGGTAGCCCTGGGCGGTGTGGCAGCCCAGCGTGCGCAGCACGTCGGCCTGCTCGGCGGTCTCCACGCCCTCGGCCACGGCCTGCACGCCGAGCGCGTGCGCGAGCTCGACGATCGCGGTCACGATCGCGCGGCTGTCGCCGTCGTCGAGCAGCCCGTCGACGAACGACTTGTCGATCTTGATCAGGTCGACCGGCAGCAGGTACTTCAGGTGCGAGAGCGAGGAGTAGCCGACGCCGAAGTCGTCGATCGCCAGCCGCACGCCGAGCGCGCGCAGGCCCTGCAGGATGCGGTGCGCGGCCTCGGGGTTCTCCATGATCGCGCTCTCGGTGATCTCCAGGCACAGCGCCGACGGCGGCAAGCCGCTGTCGGCCAGGGCGTCGGCGACGCTCGCGGCCAGGTTCGGGCTCGAGAGCTGGCGCGGCGAGAGGTTGACGGACATCACCAGGTCGTCCTGGCCCTGCTCGCGCCAGTGCGCCGCCTGGCGGCAGGCCTCGTCGAGCACCCACTCGCCGATCGGCACGATCAGGCCGCTCTGCTCGGCGATCGGCACGAAGCGCGCGGGGGAGACGTGCCCGTGCGCCGGGTGCTCCCAGCGCAGCAGCGCCTCCGTGCCGAACAGCGCGCCGTCCTCCAGGAGGATCTCGGGCTGGTAGACGAGCGAGAGCTCGCCGCGGGCGAGCGCGTCGCGCAGCTCGGCCTCGAGCTCGAGGCGCTCCAGCGCGCGCGTGCGGACGCTGGAGTCGAAGAACTCCAGCCGCGCCTTGCCGTGCTCCTTGGCCTGGTACATGGCGGCGTCGGCGTCGCGCAGCAGGTCCTCGGCGGCGACCTCGGAGCCGTCGGCGACGGCCACGCCGATGCTGGCGCTGAGGTAGCGGCTGCGGCCCTCGAGCACGAACGGCCGCTGGATCTCCGCCGCGATCCGGTCGGCGACGGCGCGCACGTCGGCGAGGCTCGGGACGCGCTCGAGCAGCATCACGAACTCGTCGCCGCCGAAGCGCGCGATCGTGTCGTCGGGGCGCACGACCGCCGACAGCCGCTCCGCGACCGCCACCAGCAGCTCGTCGCCGGCGCTGTGTCCGAGCGAGTCGTTGATGACCTTGAAGTCGTCGATGTCGCAGAACAGCACGGCCAGGCGGTTGCCGTTCTCGCGCCGGCGCTCGAGCGCCTCCTCCAGCACGCGGTCGAACAGCGCGCGGTTCGGGAGCCCGGTCAGCGGGTCGTGGTGGGCCTGGTGGTCGAGGCGCTCGGCGGCCTGCTTGCGGGCGGTGATGTCGACGCCCTGGGAGATGTAGTGGTCCGGGCGGCCGTCGGCGCCGCGGATCAGCGAGTGGCGCCACACGATCCAGCCCACCGAGCCGTCCGCGCGGATGTAGCGGTGCTCGACCTCGGGCGCGTCGGGCGCGGGCGGCCAGCTCGCGCGCAGCGCGTCGCGCTCGCCGGCCGGGGCGAGGTCCCAGAAGCGCAGCTCGCCCGAGAGCCCGGTGCGCTGGCGGAACTCGTGGTTGGTCTGCAGCAGCCGGCCGTCCGGGTCGACGAGCGCCATCGACACGGGCGCGTTCTCGAACGCTTTGCGGAAGCGTTCGCGCGAGGCCTCGGTCGCGGCCCGCGCGCTCTGGTTGGCGCGCCAGGAGACGAGCTGGGCGACCGCCAGGCCGGCCACGAACAGGCCGTGGATCCCGGCCCAGCGCCACTGCGCGTGGGTGTGATTGAACACGGTGCCGGGCTGCAGGGCGCCCATCACGCCGTGCTGGATGACCACGAACGCGATCGCCAGCACGAACGCCCACCACTCCTCGTAGAGGGCGAGCGCGGCCACCATCACGAAGTAGTGGAAGTGAGCCTCGATCGTGCCGTGCGAGGCCACGACGACGACGGCGGAGCAGCTCAGCAGCGCCAGCGCGCCCAGCGACGAGCGCAGCGCCCGCGAGCGCCACGGGATCCACGCCAGGCCGCCGAAGACCGCCGGCGCGAGATCGAACAGCCACGCCGCGCCGAGCGACCACCCCTGGGTGACCGCGAACGCCGGCATCACGACCAGGTGCGCGGCCAGCACCAGCAGCAGCCCACGGTGCCGCGCCGCCCAGACCTCCGGCGGCAGCGCCCGGCCGTGGGGCAACCATGCGAACAAGCGCGACATCTATCCGGGTGATCGGCCGGGTAGGTCAGCGCCTTGACATTCCGCGCGGGGGTGGGCGCGCCCGCGCGCGGCGCCCGCCGCCGGGGGCGCCTCGCGCCCGCGCGCGGCCCACTCAGTGCAGGGCGCGGAGCGTGCGCCGGCGGGTCACGCCGTCGGCGATGATCGAGACCCGGTACAGCCCGGGCGTCTTCGGGCGCACGCGCGTCTTGAAGCGGCCGCCGCGGACGTTGATGCGCTTGCGCTGCACGCGCACCCAGCGGCGCCCGACCTTGCGCTCGAGCAGGCACACGACGCGCGGCTCCGGGGCCGGGTCGAGCGTGCCCGAGACCGAGAACGAGCGGCCGGCCTTCGCGCGGCGCTTGTCGGTCGTGAGCGCCATCGACGGGATGACGCGCACGGTCACCGGCTCGGACTCCAGCCGCGGCCGCGTCGCGTCGCCGGGGAAGACGGCGCGCACGCGCCCGGTCGCCGGCAGCACGGCCTGCGCGCTCCAGCGCCCGTCGGGCCCACAGGTCGTGGTCGTCAGCGGCGTCCAGGCCGAGCCCGCGGCCATGTACTCCACGCCGAGCGCGGCGCCCGCGGGGGAGGAGCCGTCGGCGAAGCGCAGCGCGCCCGAGACCGTCACCGGCTTGCGCCCGCGCTGGCGCGTGGCCTGGACCGTGATCCCGTTGATCGCGAAGTCGTAGCTCGCGGCGCGCGCCCGCAGCTCGGGCAGCTGCGCGTACAGCGCCTCGCCGGGGCAGGAGGTGGTGTCGCCGTCGCGGTGGCCGGAGATGCGCTCGAACGTGACCGGCGTCCCGCTCGGGTAGCGGTTCGCGGCGCCGCCGCCGGAGATCAGCGTCACCTGGCCCTGGACCGGCACGGCGTGCAGGGAGAGCTTCCACCCGATCAGCCGCGCGAGCGCGTCCATCGCGGGCGCGTCCAGCGGCAGGTTCGTGAACGTGCCCAGGCAGGCGATGCCGGTCGAGAAGCGGTTGTAGCCCTGCGCCTGGGCGCCGACCACGGCCTGGTCGATCCCGCCGGCGCGGCCCTCGTAGATCACGCCGTAGCGGTCGACGAGGAAGTTGTAACCGATGTCGTTCCAGCCGTTGGAGTCGCGGTGGTAGCGGGCGATCCCGAGCACGATCGCCGGCGCCTCCTCGGGCGCGTAGTCGACCGCGGTGACCGTGTGGTGCACGAACGCGACCTGCACGGCGCCGTAGTCGGGCGTCCCGCGCGGCGGCACGCGGTCGCCGCCCCAGCTCTCGCGCGGCAGGATCGCGGGCGCGTTGCCCTGGCTGGCGCGGGCGCGCGGCTTGAGCGCGGGCGCGTGGGGGAGGGCGCGGACGAAGCGGACCTTCAGGCCGCGGGCGGAGCCGCGCAGGCGCAGCTGAAGCTCGTCGGCCGTGCCGGTGAAGACGGGGTCCGTGCGCTCGGCGTCGCCGCCGTGGCTGTGCGGCAGCGGCGTCCAGCGCGTCCAGCGCCCGCCCTCGCGGCGCGCGCGCACCTGCGCGTCGAGCTGCCCGCGCGACCACGTCAGCCCGAGCAGGTCGAACCGGCGCGGGGCCTGCAGGACCTTCGTCGTGCGCCAGCGCGCCGACGCGGCGCGCGCGGCGGTGTCGGGCACCGGCAGCTCGAAGAGCGCCGGTCCCTTCTCGGCGGCGTGGGCGATATCGGGAAGGCGCAGCGCGCCGAGCGCGGCCGCGCCCGCGCCCAGCTGAAGTGCCTGGCGGCGGGTGAGGCGATGACCGTCCATCAGTGGCTTCGAACACAGGATGGCCGCGATCGGAGCGTGTTGGGGCCGTGAATGTCATCCTGCGAGAAAATGAGAATGAGTTTCAGTAAGATGCCGCGCCATGCCTCGCCGACCGCTGCTCCTGCTGGCCGCGCTGCCGCTGTTGCTCGCGGCCTGCGGCGGTGACGACGCGGCCGGCGGTGACGGCCCGCGGATCGTCGCCACCACCACCCAGCTCGCCGACATGGCGCGCAACATCGCGCCCGAGGCCGACGTCACCTCGCTGCTGAAGCCCAACACGGACCCGCACGACTACGAGGTCCGCCCGGACGACGTCAAGGCGCTGGCCCGGGCCGACATCGTCCTGCGCTCGGGCGGCGAGGTCGACGAATGGCTCGGCGGCGCGCTCGACAGCGCGGGCGTGGACGAGCAGGACGTCGTCGACGCCGGCGCCGCCGCCGGGATGGAGGGCGACGACCCGCACTGGTGGCAGGACCCCGTGCGCGCCCAGAAGGCCGTGGCCGAGATCGGCGCGGCGATGCGGCGCGCCGGGCTGCCCGAGCGCGCGGCGGCGTACGTCGAGCGGCTGCGCAAGCTGGACGAAGGCGTGCGCGCGTGCCTGGACCGCGTGCCCGCAGAGGACCGCAAGCTGGTCACCAGCCACGACGCGCTGGGCTACTTCGCCGACCGCTACGGCATCGAGGTCGTGGGCACGGTGATCCCGTCGCTGTCGACCTCCGCGCAGCCGTCGGCGGGCGAGGTCACCGCGCTGGTGGAGACGATCAAGCGCACGGGCGTCAAGACGATCTTCGCCGAGAGCTCGGTCAACCCGAAGGTCGAGCGGGCGATCGCGGACGAGAGCGGCGCGCGCGTCGGCGCGGAGCTGTGGGCCGATTCGCTGGGCCCGCAGGGCAGCGACGGAGAGACCTACATCGGCTCGATCGCGGCCAACGCGCGGGCGCTGGCCGACGGCTTCAGCGGCGGTGCGGTTGACTGCCGCGTGGATGCTTGACCTAGGCGCGCCCTACATCCAGCGCGGGATCGCCGAGATCCTGCTGCTCGCCGTCCTCGCCGGCGTGCTCGGCACGTGGGTCGTGCTGCGGCGGCTGCCGTTCTACACGCACGCGATCGGGACCGCGACCTTCCCCGGCCTGGTCGTCGCCGGCCCGTGGGGGATCCCGGCCCAGCTCGCGGCGCTGGCCTGCGCGCTCGGCTTCGGCGCGCTGCTCGAGCGCGTGCAGCGCCTGCGCCGGGTCGAGCCCGACGCGGCGATCGGGCTGCTGCTGGTCGCGGCGCTGGCGATCGGTGTCGTGCTCGCCAGCGACGTCTACGAGTCCGGCGCGGGCGTCGACCGGCTGCTGTTCGGCTCGCTGATCGCGCTCACGCCGCTCGACGTGTGGCTGACCGCGGCCGCGGCGGTCGCCGCGCTGGCGGCCAACGCGGCGCTGCGCCGGTCGTGGCTGGCGACGGGCTTCGACGCCGACGGCGCCCGCGCGGCCGGCGTGGCCACGGCGCGGGCGGACCGGCTGCTGCTGCTCGCCGTGGCGGTGGCGGTCGTGGTCTCGCTCGACGCCGTCGGCGCGCTGCTGGTCACCGTCGTGCTGACCGTGCCGGCGGCGACCGTGCGCCTGTTCGAGCCCGGGCTGCGGGCGCAGCAGTTGGGCACCTTCGGCCTGGCCGCGGCCGAGGGCCTGGCGGCGATCTGGATCGCCGACGCCTTCAACGTCGGGCCCGGCCCGGCGCTGGCGGTGCTCGGCGCCTGCCTGTACGCGCTCGCGGCGGTCGTGGCGCCGCGCCGGACCCTGGCGGTGGCGGCGTGAGCGCCCCGGTCGTCACGCGCGAGCTGCGCGGCGGCTACGTGCGCGGCGTCGACGTGCTCGGCGGGGTGGAGTTCACGGTCGGCGCGGGCGAGATCGCGGCGATCCTGGGCCCGAACGGCGGCGGCAAGACGACGCTCTTCCGCGCGCTGCTGGACGAGCTGCCCTACCGCACGGGCACGGTCGAGCTCGCCGGGCGGCCGGCGTACGTGCCGCAGACCGACCACGCGCGGCTGGATTTCCCGGTGTCTGCACACGACGTCGCGCTGATGGGCGCCTACGGGCGCACGCCGTTCTACCGGCGCGTCGCCCGCGCCGACCGCGCCCGCGCCGACGAGGCGCTCGCGCGCGTCGGGCTGGCCGAGCAGGCGCACGCGCGCTTCGGCACGCTCAGCGGCGGCCAGCGCCAGCGCGTGCTGATCGCCCGCGCGCTCGTGCAGGACTCGCCCGTGCTGCTGCTCGACGAGCCGCTGTCGGGCGTCGACCGCCCGAGCGCCGTCCAGATCGAGCGCGTCTTCGCCGAGCTGCAGGCCGAGGGCCGCGCGCTGCTGGTCGCCACCCACGACGTCGCCCAGGCCCGCGGCTGGTCGCGCGTGCTGTGCCTCAACCACGGCCAGGTGGCGTTCGGCGCGCCCGCCACCACGCTCACCACCGAGGTGCTGAGCCGCACGTACGGCGACGAGCTCGTGATCCTCGACGGCGCGGGGCAGGCCGTCTGCGTCTCCCACCACGAGCACGAGCACTGATGCTCTCCAGCGGGATCATGCAGCGCGCCTTCGCCGAGGCGATCCTGCTCGGGCTGGCGTGCGGGCCGCTCGGGGTCTGGATCCTGCTGCTGCGGCGCTCCTACGCCGCCGAGTCGCTCTCGCACGCGATGCTGCCGGGGCTCGTGATCGCCGCGGTCGCCGGCGCGCCGCTGCTGCTCGGCGCGGCCGGCGGCGTGCTCGTCGCCGCCGCCGGGATCGCGCTCGTGGCCCGCGACGCTCGCGCCGGGGGAGACGTCGGCGTCGCCGTCGTCGTCTCCGGGCTGTTCGGGCTCGGGGCGATCCTGGCGCTCGCGCCCGAGACGCCGCCGCGGCTCGGCGAGCTGCTGTTCGGCGACCTGCTGGGGATCACGCGCGGCGACCTGCTGGCGGCCGCGGCGCTGGCCGCGGGCGTGCTGGTCGCGCTGGCCGCGGGCCACCGCTCGCTGGCCGTGACCGCGTTCGACCGCGGCAGCGCCCACGCGCTCGGGGTGCGCGCGGCGCGCGCCGACCTGGCGCTGCTGGCGATCCTCGCCGTCACCACCGTGGCCGCCGTCCAGGGCCTCGGCAACCTGCTGCTGATCGCGCTGATCCTCGCCCCGGCCGCCGCCGCGCTGAACCTCGCGCGGCGCCTGCCCGCGGCGATCGCGCTCGCCGCCGCGCTGGCCGTACTCGCGGGCATCGCCGGGCTCGTGCTCTCCTACCAGCTCGAGATCGCCGCGGGCGCTTCGGTCGCGCTTTGCGCGGTGGCGATCGCATGCTTTGCGTTGTTGAAACCAAAGTTAGGCGTGCCATAATTTGATGCGTGTCTTCGCGTGAAACAGAGTTCTCAGCCGCCGTGGAGGACTACGCGAAGGCGATCTACGCGCTCCAGGAGGACGGCGAGCCGGTCAGCACCACCGCGCTCGCGCAGCGCCTGAACGTCACGCCGGCGTCGGCGTCGGGGATGGTCCGCAAGCTCGCCGAGCTCGGGCTGGCCACGCACGAGCGCTACCGCGGCGTGCGGCTCACCGAGCGCGGCACCCAGCTCGCGCTGGAGATGGTCCGCCACCACCGGCTGCTGGAGCTGTTCCTGGCCGAGTCGCTCGGCGTGCCCTGGGACCGCGTGCACGACGAGGCCGAGGTGCTCGAGCACGTGCTCTCCGAGGAGCTCGAGGCGCTGATCGCCGCCAAGCTCGGGCACCCGACGCACGACCCGCACGGGGACCCGATCCCGTCCGCGGACCTCGAGCTGGCGCCGGACGACACCGCGTGCCTGAGCTCGCTCGAGCCGGGCGCGGAGGCCACGATCGTGCGGATCTCCGACGCCGACCCGGAGATCCTGCGCTACCTCGCCGAGCGCGACATCACCCCGGGCGCGCACGTGCGGGTCGTCGACCGCCAGCCGTTCGGCGGACCGCTGTTCGTCGAGGTCGGCGGCGAGACGCACGCGCTCGGCGGGCAGCTGGCGACCGCCATGCGGGTGCGCGTTTGACTCCCCCGACGCTGTCCGAGGCGGCGCGCGAGGCCGTCGGCGCCCCGCCGCCGCCGTCGGAGCTGCGCCGGACCCGCGCCAAGGGCCACTTCCGCGGCCGCGCGGCGCTGTTCGGCCCGGCGTTCGTGGCCGCCGTCGCCTACATCGACCCGGGCAACTTCGCCACCAACGTCGCGGGCGGCGCGCAGTACGGCTACCTGCTGCTGTGGGTGATCGTCGCCGCGAACCTGATGGCGATGCTCGTGCAGTACCTGTCGGCCAAGACCGGCATCGCCACGGGCAAGAACCTCCCGGAGCTCTGCCGCGAGCACTTCAGGCGCCCGGTGACGATCGGCCTGTGGCTGCAGGCCGAGGCGATCGCGATCGCCACCGACCTGGCCGAGTTCGTGGGCGCGGCGATCGCGCTCAACCTGCTGTTCGGCGTCCCGCCGTTCGCCGCCGGCCTGATCACCGCGGTGGTGGCGTTCGCGATCCTCGAGCTGCAGACGCGCGGCTATCGCCGCTTCGAGCTCGCGATCGCGGGCTTCCTCGGCATCGTCCTGCTCGGCTTCCTCTACGACCTGCTGCAGGTCGGCGTCGACCCGGGCTCGTTCGCGGCCGGCCTGGTGCCGGGCTTCGCGGACACCGACAGCATCCTGCTGGCCGTCGGCATCCTCGGCGCGACCGTGATGCCGCACGTCGTGTATCTGCACTCGGCGCTGACCTCGCACCGGATCGCCCCGGAGAACACGGCCGAGAAGCGCGAGCTGCTGCGCTTCGAGCGCCTCGACGTGTTCGTCGCCATGGGCCTCGCCGGCCTGATCAACATGACGATGCTCATCGTCGCCGCGCAGCTCTTCCACGCCGGCGGCCACACCGGGGTGGACTCGATCGAGGGCGCGCACGCGGGCCTGGAGACGCTGCTGGGCGGCGGCGCCGCGCTGGCCTTCGCGGTCGCGCTGCTGGCCTCGGGGCTGAGCAGCTCGAGCGTCGGCACCTACGCCGGCCAGGTCGTCATGCAGGGCTTCATCAACCGCCGCATCAATCTGTTCGTGCGCCGCGCGATCACGATGGCGCCGTCGCTGGTCGTGCTGGCGATCGGGCTGGACCCGTCGACGACGCTGGTGGTCTCGCAGGTCGTCCTGAGCTTCGGGATCCCGTTCGCGCTGATCCCGATGGTGCTGCTGACACGGCGCGCGGACGTCATGGGGGCTTTGGTCAACCGCCGAACGACTACGGCCGTTGCGAGCGTCGTGGCCTCGCTAATCGTGGCGCTTAATGGTTTCCTTCTGTGGGAGACGTTCGTGGGTTAGGTCTAAGGAGGGAGCAAAAGCCGTGCGTCGTGCCTTGAGGGTCGTAGCCGCTGCCGTGGTTCTGTCGCTGCTCGGGGCGGTACCCGCGCACGCGCAGAAGGTGCTCGTGTTCTCCAAGACGGCGGGCTTCCGCCACGACTCGATCCCACAGGGCATCGCCGCCGTCCAGGCGATCGGCCAGGCCAACGGCTTCGCGGTCGACACGACCGAGGACGCCGCGCAGTTCACCACCGCCAACCTCGCCCAGTACGACGCGGTCGTCTGGCTGTCGACGACCGGCGACGTCCTCAACGAGGGCCAGCAGGCGGCGTTCGAGAGCTACATCCGCGCCGGCGGCGGCTACGTCGGCGTGCACGCCGCGGCCGACACCGAGTACGACTGGCCCTGGTACGGCGAGCTGGTCGGCGCGTACTTCAACAGCCACCCGGCCAACCAGAACGCGCGCGTCGAGGTCGTCGACCGCGCGCACCCCTCCACGAGCCACCTCCCGGCCAGCTGGACGCGCTACGACGAGTGGTACAACTACCGCGAGTCGCCGTCCGCGAAGGTCCACGTCCTTGCCACCCTCGACGAGACCTCCTACTCGCCCGGCAGCGGCGCGATGGGCGCCGACCACCCGATCGCCTGGTGCCGCACCTTCGACGGCGGCCGCACCTGGTACACGGGCATGGGCCACACGCAGGAGTCCTACGCGGACCCGGACTTCCGCCAGCACCTCGCGGGCGGGATCCGCTGGGCCGCGGGCCTGACCGCGGGCGACTGCTCCGTGGACGAGCCCGAGCCGTGCGAGGCCACCTCGGACGAGTTCGACGGCACCGCGCTCGGCTGCCAGTGGTCGATCGTGCGCTCCACCAACGAGCACGTGGTCGCCGGCGGCAAGCTCACGGTCCCGACCCGCGACGGCGACCTCTACGGCCCGGGCGGCGACGCGCCGAACCTGTTCCTGCAGCCCGCGCCGGCCGGCGCCTGGGAAGCGACCACGCTGGTGACGATCGACGCGCGCGCCGGCAGCCAGCAGGCGGGCCTGATCCTCTACCAGAACGACGACAACTACATCAAGGCCGTGCTGCTGGCCCGCAGCTCGAGCGAGAAGTTCATGGAGATCGTCCAGGAGATCAACGGCTCGCCGCGCTACGACGCCGCCCAGGACCGCCTGAACATCCCCGCCGACTGGCCGACGACGTTCTACGTGCGGCTGACCCAGGTCGACGGCACGGTCACCGCGTCGGCCTCGCGTGACGGCCAGTCGTGGCAGCAGATCGGCCGGACCGCGACCGCGAGCTCGTTCCCGAGCCCGCGCGTCGGCCTGACCGCGGTCACCAACGACGCGGCCCAGGTCACCGAGGCCAGCTTCGACTTCTTCCGCATCCAGGGCACCACGCCCGGCGAGGACACGAGCCCGCCGTCGGTCACCGCCACGCCGGACGGCATCCCGACCGCCACCGGCGCGTTCCTCAACCACGCCCTCGTCAAGCTCGACGCCACCGACCTCGGGTCGGGCGTCGACACCGTCGAGTACGCGCTCGGCGACGGCCCGTTCACCGCCTACACGGGCCCGGTCAAGGTGACGAGCACGGGCACCGTGCGCTACCGCGCGACCGACAAGGCCGGCAACAGCTCCCCGGTCGGGAGCGTCGACGTGACGATCGCGGCCGCGCCCGAATGCGACCCGGTCACGCCCGAGCCGGGCTTCCAGGCGCTCTATGACGGCACGATCGAGAGCCTCGCGGACTGGACGATGGCCGGCCCCGGCGGCTTCCAGCCGCGCGCGGGCGAGTGCGTGATCGACGCCTGGGGCGGCATGGGCCTGCTCTGGTACTCCAAGCAGCAGCTCGTCTCGCCGTACACGATCCGCGCCGAGTGGCGGATCTACTCCGACGACGACAACTCGGGCATCTTCATCGGCTTCCCGGACCCCATGGACGACCCGTGGAACCCGGTCAACCAGGGCTACGAGATCCAGATCGACCCGACGGACGAGCCCGTCCGCACGACGGGCGCGATCTACTCCTTCCAGGCCGCCAACCCGGCCGCGGTGGCGATGGCGATCAAGCCGCACGGCCAGTGGAACGTGATGGAGGTCTCCGTCGACGACAAGCTGATCGTCGTCCGCCTCAACGGCGTCGAGATCAACCGCTACACCTCGCCGCACCCCGAGCGCGACCCGAGCGCGGGCTTCTTCGGCATCCAGAACGACGGGGCCGGCCGCGACGTCAGCTACCGCAGCGTGCAGGTGCAGGGCGGCGGCCTGCCCACCCCGACGCCGACCCCCACGCCCACGCCCACGCCGGACTCGGACGAGGTCGAGGGGGACGTGATCGGCACGGTCGTCCCGTCGAAGATGGCGATCACGCTCGGCAACGAGACCGCGAGCTTCCCGCCGTTCGAGCCGGGCGTCACGCAGGACTACGACACGACGTTCAGCGCGATGGTGACCACGAGCGTGCGCGACGCGCGGCTGACCGCCGCCGACGCGACCGCCGAGAGCGGCAAGCTGGCCAACGGCGACCGCGAGCTGCCGCGCCCGCTGCAGATCCGCGCCACCCACGCCGACACGCAGAACACGGCGTTCCAGCCGCTGGGCGGCAGGAGCAACCCGGTGACGCTGCTGACCTTCCCGCAGTTCGCGGCCAGCGAGCCGGTGCAGATCCTGGTCCGCCAGCACGTCGCCGAGACCGACCGGATCCTGGCCGGCACCTACCGCAAGACGATCCGGTTCACGCTGACCGCGACGCAACCGTGAGTTGACGCGCCCCCGCGTGGTTGCGATCTTGCAACGCGCCGCGCGGGGGCGTTCGGCTCTACGCCGACGATGCGCCGGGTTTGGGTCCAAAGCCCTATTGACGCTCCCCGGCGCGTAGGCGACGATCCCGCCCGGGATGGACTCGAGGGCCCGCAAGGTGCAGGCGGAACGCAATCGCCGGCGGCTGCCGCGACGCAGCCGCGGGTACCGCTGGGCGCGCCGGATCGCGGGCCTGCTGGCCACGGCGGCGTTCCTCGGCTCGGGCGTCGCGATCGCGATGATGGTGATGCCCGACGGCGACGCCGACGAGGTTTCCGCGGCCACGCCGACCGCCACGCCCACGGCCACGCCCGAGAAGAAGAAGGCCAAGAAGAAGAAGGCCAAGCCCAAGGGGCCGACAAAGGCGCAGCTGGCCCAGCGCGAGGACGCGATCGCGACCGTGCGCAGCCAGGGCTACACCACGCTCCGCAAGGGCGACTACGACTTCAAGGCGCAGCTGCGGGTGCTGATCGGGCGGCCGGTGGGCGACGCCGCGGGCGGCCACCGCGCGTTCTTCTTCGACCGCGGGACCTACCTCGGCACGGACGCGCAGGCGCCGAGCACGAAGCTGACCGTCGCCAAGCAGGGCAAGGTCACGATCACGCTCTCCTACGGCGTCTACGAGGCCGGGGACACGCCGGGCAGTCCGAGCGGCCGCAAGCGCGTCCGCTTCCGCCTGCAGGACGGCGTGCTGGCGCCGCTGGACACGATCCCGCTCGACTCCGCCCGCTTCCAGCGGCGGCGATAGGCTGACCTCTCCCGACCGGGGAGGAGAGCCATGGCGCCCGCGTACGCATCCGGCACGTCCAGCACCCCGCTGCTGGGCGAGACGATCGGGGACAACCTCGATCGCACGATCGCGCGCTTCGGCGACCGCGAGGCGCTCGTGTCGGTCCACCAGGACCTCCGCTACACCTACGCGCAGTTCGGCGAGGCCGTCGACCGCGCCGCGCGCGCGTTCATCGCCGCCGGGCTGCAGGCCGGCGATCGCGTCGGGATCTGGAGCCCGAACTGCGCCGAGTGGGCGCTCGTCCAGTACGCGACCGCGAAGGCCGGGATCATCCTGGTCAACATCAACCCGGCCTACCGGACGTCCGAGCTGGAGTACGTCCTGCGCCAGTCGGGCTGCCGGATGCTGGTGGCGGCGACCGCGTTCAAGACCAGCGACTACGTGAAGATGGTCCGCGAGGTGCGCGGCGGCCTGGACGCGCTCGAGCGGGTCGTGTTCATCGGCCGCGACTGGGAGGAGTTCATCGCCGGCGGCGAGCGCGTGGGCGGCGACGAGCTGGCCGAGCGCCAGGCGGCGACGCAGTTCGACGACCCGATCAACATCCAGTACACGAGCGGCACCACGGGCTTCCCGAAGGGCGCGACGCTCAGCCACCACAACATCCTCAACAACGGCTACTTCGTCGGCGAGGGCTGCCGCTACACGGAGGCCGACCGGATCTGCATCCCGGTGCCCTACTACCACTGCTTCGGGATGGTCATGGGCAACCTGGCGGCGACCTCGCACGGCGCGTGCATGGTCATCCCGGCGCCCGCGTTCGACCCGGTCGCGACGCTGCAGGCCGTCCAGGACGAGGCCTGCACGAGCCTCTACGGCGTCCCGACGATGTTCATCGCCGAGCTCGAGCACCCCGAGTTCGGCGAGTTCGACCTCACCAGCCTGCGGACCGGGATCATGGCCGGCTCGCCGTGCCCGATCGAGACCATGCGCCGCGTCGTCGACGAGATGCACATGCAGGAGGTCACGATCTGTTACGGCATGACCGAGACCTCGCCCGTGTCCACGCAGACCGGCGCCGACGACCCGCTGGAGAAGCGCGTCGGCACCGTCGGGCGCGTGCACCCGCACGTGGAGATCAAGATCGTCGACCCCGAGACGGGCGCGGTCGTGGAGCGCGAGACGCCCGGCGAGCTGTGCACGCGCGCCTACAGCGTGATGCTCGGCTACTGGGACGAGCCCGAGAAGACCGCGGACGCGATCGACCGCGCGCGCTGGATGCACACGGGCGACCTCGCGCAGATGGACGCGGAGGGCTACATCCGGATCGTCGGGCGCATCAAGGACATGGTGATCCGCGGCGGCGAGAACGTGTACCCGCGCGAGATCGAGGAGTTCCTGATGGGGCACCCCGACGTCCAGGACGTGCAGGTCATCGGCGTCCCCGACCCGCGCTTCGGCGAGGAGCTGATGGCGTGGATCGTCACCCGCGGCGGGGTCGGGCTCGACCGCGACGCGATCGCCGCCTACTGCAAGGGCAGGATCGCCCACTACAAGGTGCCGCGCTACGTTCAAGTGGTGAACGAGTTCCCGATGACCGTGACCGGCAAGGTCCAGAAGTTCAAGCTGCGCGAGCAGGCGATCGAGGAGCTGGGGTTGCGCGAAGCGGAGACTGCGTAGGTTGTGCGGGCGGTACACGCTGTCGACGGTCGACGGCCCCGACCTCGCGCAGCGCTTCGGCCTGATCGCGCCGCCTGACCCCGAGACGCTCGGGCGCTTCAACGTCTGCCCGACCGAGACGGTCGCCGCGGTGCTCGAGCCGGGCGAGGCGGCCGCGGTCAAGTGGGGGCTGCGGCCGTTCAAGTCGCAGAACTACGCCCCGATCAACGTGCGCGCCGAGACCGCGGGCACGCGCTACAAGCGGCTCATGGACGCGTCGGGGCGCTGCCTGGTGCTCGCCGACGGCTGGTACGAGTGGCTCAAGCAGGAGCGCAAGGGCGCGCCGCGGCTGCCGTTCCGCTACACGGTCGACGGCGGGGCGCCGTTCGCGTTCGCGGGTGTGTTCGACGGCACGGGCGCCGCGATCCTGACGACGGAGGCGAACGCGATCTGCCGGCCGGTGCACGACCGGATGCCGGTCGTGCTGGAGGGGCCCGAGGCGGAGGCGGCGTGGCTGAGCGGCGACGTCGGGGTGCAGGAGGCGCTCGAGTTCCTCGTCCCGCTCGCCGACGAGCGCGTCTCGGTAGCACCGGCCAACCCCGCCGTCAATAGGGCGGGTGTAGAAGGCCCGGGGCTCATAGAGCCTCCGCCTGAGTCCATCACGCCACCGGCCGACACGCTCTTCTGAAAGGGTCCGCGGGTGGACGAAGGCCTCATCGCGCTTGCGGTCGGCGCCCTGCTGGCTGCCGGGATCCTCGCGTCGTTGCTCGCGGGGCGCCTGCGCCTGCCCGGTCTGGTGCTCGTGCTCGTGCTCGGGATGGTGATCGGGAACGACGGCCTGGACCTGATCGACTTCTCGGACTTCGACGTCGGCCAGAGCGCCGCGGTGATCGCGCTCGGGCTGATCCTCTACGAGGGCGGCCTGTCCAGCGGCTGGGCGGAGATCAAGCCCGTCTTCGGGGTCTCGATCGCGCTCGCGACCCTGGGTACCGCGTTGACGGCCGGCTTGACCGCGGTCGCCGCGGCGCTGCTGTTCAGCGAGCTCAGCACGCTCGAGGCGCTGATCCTCGGCTCGACCGTGGCCGCGACCGACGCCGCCGCCGTGTTCGCCGTGCTGCGCGGCTCGACGCTGCGGCGCAAGATCGCGCGCACGCTCGAGGGCGAGTCCGGCGTCAACGACCCGATCGCCGTCCTGCTCGTGCTGGCCTCGATCGAGGCGATCCAGCATTCCGAGTTCGGGCTGCTGGACGCGCTCTGGCTGGCGGCCTCCGAGCTGGCGATCGCGACCGTGGTCGGTCTCGCCGTCGGCGGCTTCGGCGTGCTCGTGCTGCGGCGCGTGACGCTGCCCTCGGCCGGCCTGTACCCGGTCGCCTCGGTCGCGTTCGCCGGCCTGGCCTACGGCGGCGCCGACGTGTTCCACGGCACCGGCTTCCTGTCGGTCTTCCTGGCCGGCCTGGTGATCGGCAGCGCCTCCTCGCCGGCGCGCCGCACGATCGTGACCTTCCACGAGGGCCTGGCCTGGGTCGCCCAGCTCGCGCTCTTCCTGCTGCTCGGCCTGCTGGTGAACCCGAGCGACCTGATCGACATCATCCCCGAGGGTGCCGCGATCGCGATCGTGACCGCGCTGCTCGCGCGCCCGATCGCGGCGCTGCTCGTCGCCCACGGCTTCACCGTGCCCGAGCGGCTGATGCTCGGCTGGGCCGGCCTGCGCGGCGCGACCCCGATCGTGTTCGCCACGTTCCCGGTGACGATGGGCGTCGAGCACGGGCAACTGATCTTCCAGGTCGCGTTCTTCGTCGTGCTGCTGTCGACGATCGTGCAGGGGCTCACGATCGAGCCCGTCGCCCGCTGGCTCGGCGTGACCACCGACGAGGCCGCGATCCCCGCGCCCTTGGTCGAGCCCGTGCTCCTGAACCGGTTGGGCGCGGAGACCATGCAGTTCCCGGTTCGCGCGGGCGACGCGATCGTCGGCCACCCCGTGCGCGAGCTGGGCTTGCCCCGCGAGGCGCTGCTGAACGTCATCGTCCGCGGCGAGCGCGCGATCCCCCCGCGCGGCTCCACGATCATCCAGGAAGGCGACCAGCTCCACGTCCTCGTCCGCCAGGAGGTCGCGGTCGAGTTCCGCGAGCTCATGCGCCGCTGGCGCCGCGGCCCGATCGGCGTCCAGGAGCGCCCCCGCCGCCGCCCGCGCAGCCGCCCCTCGGTCACCACGATCCGCCCCTGGCAGCCCAGCGACGGCGACCCGCAGCGGCCCGCCACCGTCGGCGGGATCGACGTCATCGAGCAGCTGCGCACGCGCCGCGACGAGCCGGGCGCCCTGGTCGCGCTCGAGGACGGCCGCTTCGCGGTCGCCGGCCCGCTGCTCGCCGTCGGCCCGTCGGGCGAGCTGCAGGCCTTCGCCCGCCGCCGCCTCGGGACCGCCACGAGCCCCGGCGAGCGCGCGTGGTGGCAGGAGGTCGTGGGCGCGCTCGCGCGGTGAGCCGTTCGGGGCGTCGCGGGCTGCGGCGATGAGGGCGGGGGAGTGTGGTCCGGCGCGGGGGTTCCCGGGCCGGCGTCCGCCGTCGGCCGCGCGTGGCAGGTGGTGCGGGCTCGGAGCTTTCCTCCAGGTGAAGTGGAGAGCCGCACCCCCACGAGTGCGCCAACTCGACCGCGCGGGCGTGATCGACAAGGGCAGCGACCGGCCGAGGGCGGCCTGGGCCTACGCCACCGCGAGCTTGCGCGCGACCGGCCGCGTGCCGTAGATCGTCAGTGACGCGGTGGCCACCACGAACAGCAGGCCGCCGCCGAGGGCGACCCAGGCCAGCGTGGTGATGTAGGGGACCTTGGCGCCCGCGCTGACCGCGGCGGCGACGTTGCGCGAGCCGTCGGCGTTCATGAGCACCACGGACCAGTCGCCGGACTGGACGTCCCAGGTGAGGGAGTGCTCGCCGCGGGCGGCCCAGAAGCGCTGCTCGCCGGGCGGGCCGGGCGGGCGGGCGCCGTCGAGCTGGGCGTAGGTGGCGGAGAAGGGGGCGTAGTCGAGGTCGGAGACGACGCTGTGGGCGGCGCCGCGCAGGTAGCGCTCGACGTCCTGGGTGCGGGCGATGCCGACGAAGAGGCGCTTGCCGCCCTTGGCGATCGTCTCGATCCGGATCGTGCCGTAGCGGTCGTCGCCGAGCAGGAAGCCCGGCGCGTCGGCGCCGACCTCGAGGTTGCGCGTGGTGATCGCGTAGCTCGAGGACTCGAGGCGCCCGCTGGGCGTCGTGAGGAAGCCGTCCGGGTCCTTGTAGTGGTGGTCGGCCCAGAGCAGCAGGCCGCCGGCGAGGAACAGGGCGAACGCGACGAGACCGGTGACGGACGCGGCCACGAGGGCGGCGGCTCCGGTGCGGTCTCGGCGTTTCATCGCCTTCACCGTCGCAGCGGCGACGCAGGCGCAGAAGGGAGGCAACCGGTGTCCGGCGAGTGCGGTTTTCCGCCCTAGGAGAGGTTCACGACGCGGGCGCCGTTGACGTAGACGACGCGCGTGTCTCCCAGGCGCTCCTGCAGCTGGCCGGGCGTCGGGTAGGTGTGGCCGTGCAGCAGCCACTTCGGGCGCTTGTCGAGCACCCACTTGCGCAGCGCGTCGAAGCCGATGTGCGCGGGATCGTCGGGATCGTCGTTGACGCCGCGCGGCGGGCAGTGGCAGAGCAGGACGTCGGCGGCCGGCAGCTTCCTGCACAGCCGCTTGGCCTGGCGCTGCGTGTAGGACGGGCCGACCGGGGCGGTTCCGGAGCGGCGGTAGGTGACGCAGCCCTCGAGCCCGCTGAAGGAGAGGCCGTTGTCGAGATCGATGCGGTTGACGTGCACGTTGTCGATCCCGAACCAGGTCATGTACGGCTCGTCGTCGTGGTTCCCGTAGACGCCGAGCTTGGGCAGCCGGACGGCGTCCAGCGACTCCAGCCAGCTCGGCTGCAGGTCTCCGAGGGTGACGATCGCCTCGACGTCGTATTGGTTCGCGAGCTTGGCGACATCGGCATGGAAGGGCCGGTCCGCCAGCGCCAGGACGCGCATCGAAGCGAGGTGTACCCGATCCCTCGCCACAATGAGCAGCGATGGATCCCTACGCCGTCCTCGGAGTGCGCCCCGGCTCGCCGGAGCAGGAGGTGCTCAAGGCCTACCGCGAGAAGGCGAAGCGCTTCCACCCCGACCGCGCGCCCGGGGAGGAGGCGGCGCAGAAGATGGCCGAGGTCAACGCCGCCTACGACCTCGTGCGCGCCGCCGCCCACCACGAGGCCTCGGCGCCCCCGCGACCGCCCGGAGCGCCGCCGCCGCGCCCCCGCTACGCCGGCAAGGGCGGCTGGCTGATCCCGCCGCTGCGGCTCGCGCTCGGCCCCGAGCTGCTGGACTCGCTCACGGACGGCGAGGACGTCCACCTGGTCACGCCGACCTCGACGTGGGCGAGCCCGCGCGCGATCCTCGCGGTCACGGAGCGCCGGCTGCTGTGGCTGCTCGACGACGCGCCCGTGGCCCGCGTGCACTCGCTGCACTTCCGCAACATCACCGAGATCGCCCACAAGGTCAAGCGCAAGCACGCGCTGCTGACCGTGCGCACGCTGGCCGGCCGCCGGCACGTCTTCCACGACCTGCGCCCGCATACTGCGGCCAGGATCGAGCGGCTGGTGCTCGAGCGTCCTGTGCCCTAGCTACCGTTGGAGGGTGCGCGAAGTCGACCCCGCCCCCAACGTCGAGCTCCGGCGCAACCCGCACGGGCACGACTCGGTCGTCTTCTCCTTCCCGTACCGGGCGGACATCGTGGACGCCGTGCGCGCGATCCCCGGCCGCCGCTTCGAGTGGCAGTCCAAGGAGTGGTGGGCGCCGCGCGCGGAGGCCACCGCGCCCTACGTCCAGAGCGTGATCGAGCGCTTCCCCGAGCTGCTCGTCGCCCCCGACGTCGAGGAGTGGCTGGCGCGCGCCGTCAAGGGCTGGGTCGGGCGCGTGACCGCGTCCCGGCGCGCCGGCGCGGGCTGGTTCGTGCTCGACGGCATCGCCGGCGAGCTGCCGGACAGCCTGAGCGGCCAGGCCGAGCGCCGCGGCGACCGCCTGTGGCTGCCGTTCACCCAGCAGGTCGCCGAGGAGCTGCTCGAGCTCCCAGGCGCGCGGCTGGACCAGCGGGCGCTGCGCTGCGCCTCCCGCCTGCAGGTCGGCCTGGAGCCGGCGCCCGCGACGCTGATGCTGGTCGAGTCCTACGGCGAGTCGCGCTTCAAGCTCGAGGTCAACTGGGACCCGGACACCGTCGGCGCGTTCGTGCAGCTGCCCGCGGCCGAGGCCCACGGCCGCACGGTCCCGATCGACCCCTACCTGCTCGAGCCGCTCGAGCACTTCATCCGCCTGCACGGGATCGACGTCGGCGACGCCGCCCGCGCCGCGCTCGCCCGGCTGCGCGGCGAGCACGACAACGCGATCGGCGCCGTCCGGCGTTCGCGCGCCGCGGACGCCGAGCCGCTGGCCTGCGAGGAACGCCTGGGCGGCGAGCTGCGTCCCTTCCAGCGCGCCGGCGTGGCCTACGCGCTGCAGTCGCGGCGGCTGTTCATCGCCGACGAGCAGGGCCTGGGCAAGACCGTCGAGGCGCTCGCCGTGCTCGAGGAGGACGAGGCCTACCCGGCCGTCGTGATCTGCCCGGCGTCGCTGAAGCTCAACTGGGAGCGCGAGATCGCCCGCTGGCTGCCGCACCGCAGCGTCCACGTGGTGCAGGGCACGGGCAAGCTGATCCCGCGCGCCGAGATCACCGTCCTCAACTACGAGGTCGTGCACGCGCACCGCGAGCGGCTCGCGCTCGCGCGGCCCAAGGCGCTGATCCTCGACGAGTCCCACTACGTCAAGAACCCCGCGGCCAAGCGCACGAAGGCCGTGCGCCGGCTCGCGGAGCAGCTGCACCCCGACGCGCTGAAGCTGTGCCTGACCGGCACGCCGGTCATGAACCACCCCGACGAGCTGATCTCGCAGCTGCGGATCCTCGGCCGCCTGGAGGAGTTCGGCTCGGGCGCGCGCTTCAAGCGCCGCTTCCAGGGCGCGGGCGCCGAGGAGCGCATCCACTGGCACCTGCGCCGCACCTGCTTCGTCCGCCGCCTCAAGAAGGACGTGCTGCCGCAGCTGCCCGACAAGCGCCAGGTCGTCGTGCCCGTGGCGCTCGAGAACGAGCGCGAGTACCGCCTGGCCGAGCGTGACGTGATCGCCTGGCTGCAGGAGCAGCCGCTCGAGCTGTCCGAGCTCGAGGCCAAGGTGCAGGCCACGCTGCGCGCCGAGCGCCTCGCCCAGCTCAACACGCTCCGCCAGCTCGCCGCGCGCGGCAAGCTCGGCGCGGCCCTGGCCTGGATCGACGACTTCCTGGCCTCCGAGGAGCCGCTGGTCGTGTTCGCCGGCCACCGCGAGGTGCAGGAGCTCGTGGTCAAGCGCTTCCCTGACGCGCTGCACGTCGTCGGCGCGGACTCCACGGCCGCGCGCGACGCCGCGGTGCAGGCCTTCCAGGACCCGGACGGCCCGCAGCTGATCGTCTGCTCGACGCGGGTCGCCGGCCAGGGCATCACGCTCACGCGCGCCTCCAACGTCGCCTTCCTCGACCTCGAGTGGAGCCCGGCGATGCACGACCAGGCCGAGGACCGCTGCCACCGCATCGGCCAGCGCGACGCCGTGACCGCCTGGTACCTGCTCGCCGCCGAGACGATCGACGAGTCGATGGCCGAGGTGCTGGCCCGCAAGCGCGGGATCGTCGGCGCGGTCACCGACGGCCGCCGCGACGAGTCCGAGGCCGTCGTGCAGTCCGTCGTCAAGGCGCTGCGCGGCAAGCCGCTGCGGCGCCTGCGCGCCGTGGCCTAGAAGCGCGTCACCTTCACGTCGGCGACGCGCGCGTCGCGCCGCTGGAACTCGATCCGGACCGTCCGCCCGGCGAAGCGGCTGAGGCTGACCGTCGCCGTCTGCCAGCCGCCCGAGCGCCCGCGCTCGCGGAACAGCGTGCGGCCCGCCACCCGCAGCCGCACGCTGCTGGTGCGGCGCGTGGCGCGGTAGCGGAAGGTCAGCCCGAAGTTGGCGCCGCCGGCCAGCGCCAGCGCGTGCGAGGGCTTGGCGGCGTTGAGGCGCGTCGAGGGCACGCACGCCCGGCCGGCCGCGGCCGGCGGGCAGACGGCGTGCTCGAGCAGCAGCAGCACCGCGTCGCGGTTGCGCGCGGTCTCACGCCCGATCAGCTCGTCGGGCGGGTAGAAGCCGTGCGGCGAGCCCTCGTCCGGGTACATCTCGAACGTGAACGCGTAGATCCGGTGCGTGGCCCACAGCCAATCGTCGAAGGAGCCGTCGGTGACGTAGAGGTCGCTCGACTGCTCGGCGTGGTAGCCGTTCAGCCGGGCCATGCTGGTGGCGAGCGTCGCGAACGTGCGCCGGTCCTCGTGGCCGAGCCGCGGCGCGGTGTCGGCGTGCGTGTAGCCGTACGGCCACAGGATCAGCTCCGAGAACGCGTGGAAGTCGATCGAGGCCTTGATCTGCTGCACGCCGCCGAGCACGCGGCTGTCGACGAACGCGCGCACCGCGGCCGTCTCGGGCGCCGAGAACGGGAACGCGCCGCGGAAGGTCTCGAACGACGTGTCGTCCGTGGAGCCGCCGCAGCAGCCCCAGCGGTAACCCCAGTTGCGGTTGAGGTCGGTGCCGACGAAGTCCGAGCCGGGGTTGGGTTGGCGGTTCTTGCGCCAGGAGCGGTAGTGGCCGTCGGCGATGTCGTACTCGCTGCCGTCCGGGTTGACGTTCGGGATCACCCAGATCTCGCGCGTGTCCACGATCCCGCGCACCCGCGCGTCGGTGGCGTAGCGGGAGGTCAGCTCGCCGATCAGGTACAGCGCCATCTCGACCGTGAGGTGCTCGCGGGCGTGCTGGCCGGCCGTGAACAGCACCTCGGGCTCGGCCTCGTCGACGGCGACGTTGTCGGAGATCTTGACCGCCCACAGCTCGCGCCCCTCGAAGCTGTGCCCGATCACGGTGCGCGCGACCAGGCCCGGGTGGGCGGCGATCACCGCGTCCACCGCCGCCCGCCACTCCGCGTCGTTGTGGTAGCCGGCGTCGGCGGCGGGGAAGTCGGCCGCGGCGGGCGCGGCGAGGACGGTCAGGGCCGCGCAGGCTGCGGCGAAGGCGAGGACGAGCCTGCGCATGAGGCCCGAGACTGCCCGGCGCGGCCGGGTGCTGTCAAGCCGACCGTCAGCGACAGCCCGCCGAGCACGACCGCGGCGCCCGCCAGCTCGGCCACGGACGGCGTCTCGCCGAGCGCGATCCAGGCGGTCGCGATCCCGACCACGGGCACCAGCAGCGTGAACGGCGCCACCGTCGAGGCGGCGTGCTTGCCCAGCAGCCACGCCCACACGCCGAAGCCGAACAGGGTCGAGAGCACGACCACGTACAGCAGCGCCAGCACGCCCGAGGCGCCGAGCTCGACGGCCTGGCCGCGCTCGGTCAGCAGGCTGAGCCCCAGCAGCGGCAGCGGCGGGATCAGGCTCGAGTACACCAGCAGCCCGAGCGGGTTCTTCGAGCCCGCCTTGCGCGTGGCGATGTTGCCCACGCCCCAGCACGCCGCGGCGCCGACGCACAGCGCGAGCGCGCCCAGCGGCACCACGGACGCGCGGCCGGCGGCGATGATCCCGATCCCGGCCATGGCCAGCGCCCCGCCCGCCAGCTGCGCGAGCCGCGGGCGCTCATGCAGCAGCAGCACCGCCAGGCCGACGGTGAACGCCGCCTGCAGCTGCAGCACGAGGCTCGCCAGCCCGGCGGGCATCCCGCGGTCCATGCCGATGAACAGCAGCGCGAACTGCCCGAAGGAGAGGAAGACGCCGACCGCGACCACGTAGCGCACGGGCACGCCCGGGCGCGGCACGAACGGCAGCGCGAGCGCGACCAGCGCGAAGCGCAGCGCGGCGAACAGCAGCGGAGGGAAGGAGTCCAGGCCGACGTGGATGACGACGAAGTTGGCGCCCCAGATGGCGGCGACGAGCGTGGCGATGGCGACATGGCGGCGGGGCATGGGCAGCTACGGTGACGGGCGCGACCGAAAAGAGCGATTGGACTTTGTGGAGGAGACCCGTAAGCTTGTCTTCATGGTCGATCTCCGGCGGTTGCGCGCCCTGCGGGCGGTGGCGGATCACGGGACGCTCGCGAAGGCCGCGGACGCGCTGCACCTGACGCCGTCCGCCGTGTCCCAGCAGCTGTCCGCGCTCGAGCGCGAGGTCGGGCACACGCTGCTCGAGCCGGCCGGGCGCAGCGTGCGGCTGACGCCCGCCGCGCACGTGCTGCTCGGCCACGCCGACGCGCTGTTCGCCCGGCTCGAGGAGCTCGAGGGCGACCTCGCGGCGCAGGACGTGGCCGTCCGCGGCGAGGTCCGGATCGGCGGCTTCCCGACCGCGCTGGCCGGGCTGCTCGCGCCCGCCGCCCGCCCGCTGCGCGCCACGGCGCCGGCGGTCACGCTGCGCGTCCAGGAGGCCGAGACGCCCGAGGCCGTCGGGATGCTCGTCGCCCGCGACGTGGACCTGATCCTGGGCATGGAGTGCTCCTCGGCCCCGCGCCGCGACGACACGCGCTTCCACCGCGAGGAGCTGCTGGGCGACATCCTCGACGCCGTGCTGCCCACCGACCACGCGCTGGCGTCGCGCGCGCGGCTGGACCTGGCCGAGCTCGCGGACGCCGACTGGGTGGCGCCGCCCGTCGGCTGGTCCTGCGACGAGGTGTTCCTCGCCGGCTGCCGCAGCGCCGGCTTCTCGCCCAAGGTCGCGCACCGCGCGGGCGACTGGCAGGCCGTGATGGGCCTGGTCGCGGGCGGCCTCGGGATCTCGCTCGTGCCGCGGCTGGCGCACACCGCCCCGCCGGCGGGCGTCGTGATCGTCCCGCTCACCGGCGTGCCGCCCAAGCGCCACGTGTTCGCCGCCTGCCGCGCCGGCGCGCAGAGCGCGCCCGCGATCCGGGCCGTGCTCGACGCGCTCGCCGACGCCGCCCGCGCCCAGACGCCGAGCCTGCGCGTCGCCTCGTGACCGGCGTCGTCTTCGACATGGACGGGGTCCTCGTGGACTCCGAGCAGGTGTGGGACCAGGCGCGCCGCGACGTCGTCGCCGCGCACGGCGGCACCTGGAAGGACTCGGCCACGCGCGACATGCTCGGCATGAGCTCGCAGGAGTGGTCGCGCTACGTGGTCGAGGAGCTGGGCGCGCAGCTGACGCCCGAGCAGGTCAACGACGCGGTCGTGGAGGCGATGCTCGAGGGTTACCGGCGCGAGCTGCCGCTGCTGCCCGGCGCGCGCGAGGCGATCGAGCGCGCCGCCGCCGCGGGCCGCACGCTCGCCCTCGCCTCCTCCTCCAACCGCCCGGTGATCGACCTCGTGCTCGAGCGCATGGGCGTGGCGGACCGCTTCGCCGCCACCGTCTCCTCCGAGGAGGTCGGGCGCGGCAAGCCCGCGCCCGACGTCTACCTGGAGGCGATGCGCCGCGCCGGGATCACCGAGGGCGTGGCGATCGAGGACTCCGAGAACGGGATCAAGTCCGCGCACGCCGCCGGCCTGCGCGTGATCGCGATCCCCAACCCGCACTTCCCGCCGCCGGACGAGGCGCTCGCGCTCGCCGACGAGATCCTCCCGGACCTCGACGCGGTGCGCTTCTAGGCGGCGGCGAACGCCTCGTCGCGCGTCCCGTGCAGGGAGAAGCGCGACGCGGTGCCGGTGATCTCGAGCAGGCGCCGGACCGGGCCCTCGGGGGCGACGACGTGCAGCCGCTTGCCCGAGGCCTCCAGCTGCTGGGCGGCGCGCAGGATCGTGCCGAGCGCGCTGGAGTCGATGAAGTCCACCCCGACGAGGTCGAGCACGACTGCGTCCTGTGGGCCGGCGGCGGACATGGCGAAGATCGCGCTCATCTCAGAGGTGGCGGCGAGGTCGAGCTCGCCGCCCGCGACGATCAGGTGGCTGCCGTCGACGGGGTCGTGGTCGAGGGTGAACATGCGCGCACGCTACCTCAGCGACGGGCCTGCATGCCGCGGATCAGTCCAGGTGCTTTCCATATCAGTGCCGGGAGGTCGCGACGGGAGCGGTTGAAGGCGTCCAGCAGCGCGGCGCCCGCGTCGCCGCCGTGGACGGGCGAGCCGTGGCCGACGAGCAGGTGCTCGGGCAGGAACGGCTTGAGCTGGCTCGGCGGCAGCGCGCGGCGGAAGACGTGCACGCCCGCCGGGCCGGGGCCGAGCGCGTAGTGCTCGGCGGTCCCGATCGACTCGCCGACGACCAGCCCGCGCGGCTCGGGCCACCACAGGGCGCGCTCCTTCCACGGGCCCAGGTCCAGGTTCAGCACCGAGAACGGCGTGTCGCGCAGGACGTCCGGGAGCACGTGGAAGGCGACGTTGAGCCGCTTGGCGATGGCTTCGCCGTCGCGGGCGTGGGCGACGAACAGCTGCACGACGCCGGCGGGCTCGCCGAGCGCCGTCGCGCGTTCGAGCGCCTCGGGGACGTCGACCGGGTCGATCAGCCACACGCGGCCGTCCGCGACCAGCGCGTGCGAGGCGCGCAGCAGCGGCTCGTCGATGACCCAGGTCAGCCCCAGCGGGTGTTCGGCTAGCTCGAGTGTGCGCATCAGCCCAGGTCCCTACCCTGAGTGGCGGTGAAGTAGCCGGCCACCGCACTTTTCGATTGTTCCCGATTCCCGGGCGTGCGGTGGCGTGGCGTTGCTTCGAGGCGACTCCTGCTCGCGCGCCCGCACGTCCTCGACCCGATTGCGAGGACCACATGATCAAGGGCACCGACCTCACGAAGGCCTACGACGGCGCGCCGCTGTTCGACGGCCTCTCCTTCACGCTCGACGGCGGCGCGCGCGCCGGCCTGGTGGGCGTCAACGGCGTGGGCAAGACCACGCTGCTGCGGCTGCTGGCCGGCCTGGAGCGTCCTGATCGCGGCGCGGTCGCGCTCGGCGCGGGCGACCGCGTCGGCTACCTGCCGCAGGACGTGCTCGACCCGAGACGCACGATCGACGACCTGCTCACCGCCGCGCTCGGCGAGGTCTGGGAGGTGAGGCGGCGGCTCGACGCGCTCGAGGCCGACCTGACCGACCTCGACGCCTACGGCGAGGCGCAGGCGCGCTTCGAGGCGCTCGGCGGCTGGGCGCTCGAGGCGCGGCTGGACGAGGCGCGCCGCCGGCTGGCGATCGACCACCTCGACCGGCGCGCGCCGCTGGGGCGCATCTCGGGCGGCGAGGCCGCCCGCTGCCTGCTCGCCTCCGTGCTGCTGGCCGAGCCGACCGTGCTGCTGCTCGACGAGCCCACCAACCACCTCGACGCGGACGGACGCGCGTGGCTGGGGGAGTGGCTGGCGGGCTTCACCGGCACGCTGCTGACCGTCTCCCACGACCGCGCCTTCCTCGACGCCACCGTCGAGCGCATCCTCGAGCTCACGCCCGACGGCGTGACGGCCTACGAGGGCGGCTACACGGCCTACCGCGAGGAGCGCGAGCGGCGGCGGGCGAAGCTCGCGCTGCAGCTGGAGGCGCAGGAGAAACGCCGCCGGCGGCTCGAGGCCGACATCGCGATGACCGCGCGCCAGGGGCAGTTCGCCGAGCGGCGCGCCTCCCGGTTGGGCGCGGCGGCGCCGCACCACAAGCGGCTGGCGGCCAAGGTGGCCAAGAAGGCCAAGGTGCGCGCGCGCCGCCTGCAGCGCGAGATCGCCTCCGAGGACTGGGTGCGGGCGCCGCGCGAGCCCGAGCCGTTCAAGGTCGCGCTGCCCGACGCCGGCAACGGCCGGCGGCTGATCGCGGCGCTGCGCGGCGTGACCGTCGACGGCGTCTTCGCCGACGCCGAGCTGACGCTGCACCACGGCGACCGCGTCGCGCTGGTCGGCCCCAACGGGGCGGGCAAGAGCACGCTGCTGCACGTGCTCTGCGGCGTGCTCGAGCCGTCCGCGGGGGAGGTCGACGTGCGCGGCACGGTCCGGCTGCTGCCGCAGACGCCGGCGCGGCTGCCCGCCGGGCGCGGCCTGCTCGACTTCTTCCGCGAGCAGACCCGGCTGCCCGAGGACGAGGCGCGCACGCTGCTGGCGCACTACCGGTTCGGCAGCGAGGCGATCGACCGGCCGCTCGGCCGGCTCTCGCCCGGCGAGCGCGCCCGCGTGCACGTCGGCGCGATGGTCGGCGCGGGCGCGGACCTGATCGCGCTCGACGAGCCGACCAACCACCTGGACTTCGAGACGCTGGAGGTGATCGAGGCGGCGCTGCGCGCCTACCGCGGCACGCTCGTGCTCGCGTCCCACGACGTCGCGCTGCTGGAGTCCGTGGGCTGCGAACGCGTCGTCGAGCTGCGCGACGGCAGGTTGAAGGCCTCGGCGATCAGCTCGTAGGAGCGCCGGCGGGCGCCGTGGTCGTAGGTGATCGTGACCACGATCACCTCCTCCGCGCCGTACTCCTTGGCCACCGCGTCGATCCCGGCGCGGACCTGGCCGGGCGTGCCGACGATCGTGCGGCGCTTCAGCGCCACCTCCTCGGTGGCGAGGAAGCGCTCGGCGACGTCGGGCGGTGGGACCGCGATCAGCCGGCCGCGGCGCAGCATCGCGAAGGCCATCTTGCTCGAGGTCGCCAGCCGCGCGGCCTCCTCCTCGGTCTCGGCGGCCAGCGCCCACACGGCCACGACCGTGCGCGGCGCGTCGAGCCGCACGCCGTCGGCGAAGTCGCGCCGGTAGAGCGCGGTGATCTCGGCGCCCGCGGGGTTGATGAAGTCCGCGAACGCGTACGGGAGGCCGAGCTCGGCCGCCCAGACCGCGCTCTGTGGCGAGGAGCCGAGCAGCCACGGCTCGGGCGTCTCCGGCCGGCCGGGCAGGACCTTCGCCAGCCGTGCGAGCGGGCTGGAGACCGGGATCGTGCCCTCGAAGTAGGCCAGCAGCTCCGCGAGCTGCTCCGGGAAGTCGTCGGGCAGCGCCTTGGAGCGGTCGCGCTGCAGCGCGTGCGTGGTCATCGGGTCCGTCCCGGCCGCGCGGCCCAGCCCGAGGTCGATCCGGCCGGGGTACAGGCCCGCGAGCACGCTGAAGGTCTCGGCGACCTTGAACGGCGAGTAGTGCGGGAGCATCACGCCGCCGCTGCCGACCCGGATGCGCTCGGTCGCGGACGCGATCGGCCCGATCAGCGCCTCCGGGCTCGGCCCGGCCAGCATCGGCCCGCCGTGGTGCTCGGCCACCCAGTAGCGGTGGTAACCCAGCCGGTCCGTGAGCTGCGCGAGGTCGATCGTGTTCCGCAGCGCCTGCGATCCCGTCATGCCCTCGGAGATCGGGGACTGGTCGAGCACGCTCAGTCGCATCGTTCGAGGATAGGGTCCGGCCATGGGAGCGAGAGAGCTGCGGCCGCTCGTCGAGGGCGGGTCGTTCTTCGAGGGCCCGCGCTGGCGCGAGGGCCGCTGGTGGGTGTCTGACTTCTACACGGGGACGGTCCGCGCGATCAGCCCCGACGGGGCGCAGGAGACCGTGCTCGAGGTCCCCGAGCAGCCGTCCGGGCTCGGCTGGCTGCCCGACGGGTCGCTGCTGGTGGTCTCGATGCGCGACCACCGGCTGCTGCGGCGCGCACCCGACGGGACCGTGAGCGTGCACGCCGACCTGACCGAGCACTGCGGCGGGCACCTCAACGACCTGCTCGTCGACCCCGAGGGCCGCGCGTTCGCGGGCAACTTCGGCTTCGACCTGATGAACGGGGAGGACCCGCGCGCGACCGTGCTCGTGCGCGTCGACCCGGACGGCAGCGTGCGCGTCGCCGCCGACGAGCTGTGGTTCCCGAACGGGATGGTGCTCGACGGCGACACGCTGATCGTGGCCGAGACGTTCGGCGGGCGGCTGTCGGCGTTCACGGTCGCTCCGGACGGGTCGCTGACCG